>Ga0257123_1001982_pt1 | contig 11617 bp, 10 predicted proteins | sample SI106_135metaG_FD_190185 | JGI IMG/M metagenome (GOLD analysis project Ga0257123, IMG submission 190185) | Marine microbial communities from Saanich Inlet, British Columbia, Canada - SI106_135 | ecosystem: Environmental > Aquatic > Marine > Inlet | place: Canada: British Columbia | collected...
ATCCCCCATAAATAATTCTTTTGTTATCTTTTATAAATGTTTTAACAACATCAGATACTTTATTAAAATCGTCAATAGTTGGTTCTAATGTTGTTTTTAATTTTTTAGTAGCATTATACATAATGTCATCTAATTCTTTATTAATATGTTCTATATCTTTTTCAGTATGTAACACATTCATTTAATAATGTCTATATAAATTAATATAATAAAATAATTTTATATAATGTAAATATTTATTGTAAATATTGATTTACTTCATCAGGATCAGGCATCTCCTCAATAGTTGTAGTATAAAATTTTTCTAAGGCAAATATTTTGTAAATATCATCACTTGTTGCAAACGATATTGCTGTTCCTTTTCTTCCATATCTACCACTTCTACCAATTCTATGAATATATTCTTCTGTATTTGTTGGTAAATCATAGTTTATAACCAAAGATACTGTTTGTACATCTATACCACGAGACAATAAATCAGTAGTAACCAATACCCTCGATCTACCGTTTCTAAAATTTTTCATAACTTCATTTCTATCAGTTTGTGGCATACTTCCATGCATAGATGAGACAGTAAAATCTGCTTTAATTAGTTGTGATGTTATACCATCTACTTTTTTAATAGAATTACAATATATAATTAATTGATTTAATGATAATTTACCACTAAGTAAATCTTCTAAAGTTGCTTGTTTGTATTTTTCTTGAGAAACATTAACATAGTATTGTTTGATTCCTTCTAATGTTAAGTCATCAGTTTTAACTAACAACATAAATGGATTTCTCATAAATTTTTTAGTAATTTGTATTATTTCATTTGTAATTGTTGCTGAATATAATGCAACTTGGATGTCTGGATTCATATATTGGAAAATTTCATATATGTTTTGACTAAAACTAGATAGTAATTTATCTGCTTCATCCATTATTAACATTTTAATACTTTTAGTATCTAATATATTTCTATTTATTAAGTCAAATATTCTTCCAGGTGTTCCAATAACCATATGTTTACCTCTTCTTATTTCATTCTTATCGATAGAAACCGGAGTACCTCCTATACAACAACATGTATAGATATTTGACATATGTTGAGATATTCCAAGAGCTACATTTAATATTTGAGAACATAATTCTCTAGTTGGTGTTATGATTAATACTTGACATTTTTTAATTTTTACATCGATTCGTTGATATCCTGCTGCTAGAAAGGTTAATGTTTTTCCTGTACCAGATTGTGCTTGAACTATAGAGTCTTTTCCTTTTATTACAGGCACTATCCCTTTTTGTTGTATTGTTGATGGAGATTCAAATCCATAACTATATATACCTCTTAATAAGTCTCTTTTAAGACCCATTTGGTCAAATTTGTCGATGACTCCGTCATCTTGTTGATTTTCACTATCATTTTCATTATCATGATTGCTCATCTTTACTTTTCAGTATTATTCTACTTTAACGTAATATCTCTTAATATATTTTTTTCAATTTTTTATAATAATCGAAAAAACATAGTTTTATGATATTAATACTCTATTTATGTTAACATCGTTCACTATTAGTTTCAAAACAAAGGAATGTTGTAATTTATGAAAGTATGGATGTCTAATATAATTACAAGAACATCGATAATTTGTACTAGTTGTACATTCACATGATCTTCCAGTTGTAATATCAAAATTTAAATATGATACAGATAAACTAGTTCCAAAACTATCTTTAAAACTAACAGTTAATCTAGATAGTTTTTTTAAATCATCTGATTTATAATGTCTTAAGACACCATATGTTCTTATATGGTAAAAATCAGTATATACTGTATCTGGATATAATACAGCAAAACTTTTAGCAACATCTGAATTTGTTGCGTCTATATTTGTATCCTTTAATTCGTCAATATTTAATAATAGAAACCTATCATCTGATAAATCTTTAGTTGTATCATATTGATATTTCACATAAATAGTTGTAGTGTCGCTATATGTATAAGAATATAATATACTAGAATCTAAATCGACTATAAATTCTATAGTCCATCCAGTTAATAAATATGGAGATGTTGTACTTCTTGTACTTGTAATATTAGCATAAGTAACTGTATTTGAACCAACTGTTTCAGTTTCATCTAATAGTGCTGAAATTTCATCATCAGTAGTTGCTACTGATATTTTAGCATCAATATACGAAAAAATAGTACCACTTTGTGTTAAAGTAGTTTTTATTAAATTATATAATTTAGGAATTATACCATTAACAACTTTTACAGAATTAATATTATCAAATACTCGTGCTGACACTAAATAAGGTTCGACATCTGTGTCCAATGGATTAAATCGAACTCTATAACTAAAAGGATTTGTATAAGTTGAAGTATCTCTATCAGAACTATCTATATTTATATAGACATGTTCTTCAGTATTTTTAACAACATCATTTGATACATTATTATATAATAAATTAGGAGTTTCATATTGATCTTGTCTAACAACTGGCATACCAAAACTCGATTGATTTGGTTGGGTTCTAAATGTATTTGAATTTATAACATTTCTGTAAATATCTTGTTGGTTAATAAATTGTGGAAAAGTATTATTCATCAGTCTATAATATATATATAGAATATATTAATTGTGTTAAAAAATACGAAAAAAAAAATAACATATTGTTAAATATTAGAAATTTATGGCAGATAAATACTTTCTCGCTAAAGACAACATTAAAAATTTATATGCTAATCTTATTAATGATTTGAGCAATAGCAATATCGACATTAAGTCAATTCTTAGTAAAGATAAACGAGCAGTCGCACAGCTTCTAGTTCGTAATATGAATGAATTGTATAGTAACATCGATAAAACTAAAATAAATGACAATAATATTAGAAAAATAAGAGATCAATTTAATAATCATGCTATAGATACAACAAAAAGAATAATATTACAATCACAAAATGAAAAACCGTCTTACCCAGCTAGACCAGAATATGATAATAGAAAAAACAATACACAAATAAGCCAGTTACAAATGGATAGAGAAGATGAAGTTCGACCAAATAGACGTCCACAGTTTAGGAATAGAGAACATTTCGATAATACCTTTAGAGATTCAAGAGATAGACAACAAGGTGGATTTGATGCTAGTGGTTTTGGAAATAACCAAATTGATTTTAATGGAGATAGAAATGGCTACCAACAACCAGATTATTATGATGATAGAGATGATAAAGGAGAAGATGCTATGAAACAACGTATGGTGGAAATGATGGAATCAAGAAATAGAGAGGTACCTTCTCATAATCAACGTCCTCCTACTCCTGATTTTTCACTTGATGGAAGTGGTAAAAGAAAAAAAGAGGAAGAACGTCGTAAAAAACTAGAAGAAGAAGAAAAAAATAGACAAATGAATTCAGGAACACAACAACAAGGATTTGCGGCACCATCTATGATGCCTAATATGGGATTTGATGGATTATATGGAAGTAATATAGATTCTAATTTTGGAAGTATAGGAAATTATGATAATACGATAACTGGAGGTATTAATCAACAATTAATAGGAAATGGATTAAATATGATACCAATTGATGATAATTTAAGTGTTGATGATCGCTTACGACGATTACAGCAAACACGAAATAATATAGATTCTCAAACAAATCAACCTATTGGATTAGTACAACAACCAACTGGTCAACAACAAACAATAGAACAAATGCAACAACCACAAAATAATCAACAAATGCAACAATTAATACAACAACAACAATTACAACAAAATCAATATCAGCCACAAAACCAAAACCAAAACCAATACCAATACCAACAACAACAATATCAACAGCAATTACAACAATTACAACAACTACAACAACTACAACAAAATCCAAATTTATTACAACAATTTCAACCAACACAACAGTTTCAACAAGCTCCAGAAAGTGAATATATTCAAGCTATTCAAATGTTATCAAATGAAAGAGACCAATATAAAAGAAATAGTGAAGGGTTATCATCAATGATAGATGAGTTACGTAATAATAAAAACAAGAAGACCGATGCTAAAATATTAATAATAGATGAAAAACGGGAAGAGTTAAAGAAAGAGATTGATCGTTTGAAAAGTAAGCATAAAAAAATAGAAGAAAAAGTTAATTTCTTAAGAAAAAAAGAGACACAATTAACAACAAAAGAAAAACAAATACAAGAACTTGTTAATAATAATAAAAACATTTTATGTAATAAAGATTCATATCATTTAATTGATTCAAATAAATTGGGAAATAAGAGTAAATTTTCATTTGATTTACAGACTAAGATAGAAAATATAATTTCAATATCACTAACATCTTATGATTTACCAACAACTATTTTTAATATAACGAATAATAATAATTGTTTCTATTTTAGTTTTAATGAGGATATAAAAATAGATGAAGATATCGAATCAAGTGAAGTAAGTGAAACAGAAGATTTCACAAACAGTGAAACTAACATAGTTAAAAATATTAATAAGGTATCAGTTCCTATTGACAATTATAATATATCTCAATTGTTGAAAAAATTATGCAAACTAACTAAAAAATACAAATTACTATTCACTTATAGCAAATCTACAAATAAAGTAACTATTAAACATGGTATTAGTTTTAATGTTCATAATAGAGAAAATGGAATATTAAGAACATTAGGTTTTACTGAAAAAGAATACAATGATAAAAATCATTATGTATCAGATATTAAATATAATCTTAAAAATAATAGATATATACTATTATATGTTCTTAATATAAATACTGAAGAACCATTTGCAAAAATAATTATAGGAAATGAAAAAATCCATGAATATAAACATGATGTTCAAAACATATCAATTAATGCGCTTCAAATTGAATTTAGAGATGATGATGGAGGATTATTAGATCTTAATAATACCCATTTTACGTTAGAATTTAAAATTACTTCAATTGAAAAAGTGGATAGGATTATTGAGAAATTGTTAGTTAATTCGTTATCATTAGATGAAGAATATATTGATGAAACAGAAACAGATGAAATTGAACCAATTAAAGAAATAAAACCAAAAAAGACAACTAAAAATGATAAACAAAAACCAAAACAAAAAAGAGTAACAATAGTTGAAGATAAAAAACAAAATATTCCTAAACAATTAACAAGTGATGAATTATTATTACAATACCAACAGCAATTACAACAACAATTACAACAACAACAACAATTACAATTACAACAACAAAATAGTTATGTTCCGTCAGATTTGATGCAACAATTATTCGGAAATGGAAACATGGGATACCAACAACCAAAACAAAATGAAAATATGGATTTACAACAACAACTATTATACCAACAATTATTACAACAAAATCCTACTCTATTACAACAATTAAATAATATACAATATCAACAACCTGAAATAAAAAATAATAATGAAAACGATACGGAAGAAGACGATGAAAATAATTTATCAACAGAAGATGAACAAATTATAAAGAGAAAGAAAAAATAGATATTCTTCAATAAAAATATATCGTTATAATATAAATAATGTCAACTATTAAGGTTATTTATATTATCTGTATTATTATTGTTACATTATGGACTTTGTATTCATATGCAGATCATGAACAGCAACATAGACAAGAAATTATGCGTATTAAAGAAATAGAAAATAGAATGAAAAAGAAATTAGATACCAGAAACTATTATAGATTTAATACAACCCCTTGTCATATTTCAAATTTAAAAACACCTACAGATTGTTATGTAGGTTCTAACTATCAATGTAGCTGGAGTGTTGAAGCTGATAGATGTAATGAATATAATGGGGATTAAATTATTTGAATCTAAATAAGTTATCTCTTAAATCTGTCATTTGTTGATCTGGTATTTTATCGTTGACGATATCATCAAATTTATTTCCTTCTAACATTTTTAATATAAAAAAAATACTATAAACACCACATTCACTATCTTTATATTGATGTCTATTTCTATTGAAATCAATATTCATGATGCGCTCATATTTACAAGCTCCTCCACTCTTTGTCATCATTTTACATCTTTCTTCTTGTATTTTACCATGATTGTATTTTTTATTACACCATGAAGCAATACGTTCTACCAATTTACGGATTAAATCATGAGGCGCAACTCCATATGAATCAAAAAAATAAACCTGTGATTTTTCTAAATTAGCATATAATCCTAACCAATGTTGACCAGATCTATCATGTGTATCTGTGTTTATAATTGCTCCTATTTGTGTTTTACCTTTTTGATATAACTCATCGAAATCCAAATTAGAAACACCTAAAAATGGCAGTTCATCAAAATCTAATGGTAATGCTCCTATAAAAATAAAACTAGGATATATAGTCATATATTGTGTCATAACATCATCAATATTCGTTGTATTTAACCACTCGAATTTTCCTTGAGGTCCTAGTGGTGGAAATGTATTTTTTGAAATTTCAAAATCATGTAACTGTTTAATAAATGGTTGATTTAATATACATATTTGATCATTTCCACATATAGGACTTAAACGATCAATTAATTCTTGTAATAAATGACGCTTATTATCTTTTTTAATTTCAATAGGTCTAATGATAATTTTATTATTTTTACCAGAACCACCTTTTAGTCCTTCTTTAATATATCCATTATATGCTTCACACATTTTAACTAGAGATTCTATGGTAAAGCATGTTCCTTGCTCAAATTTTTTAGATGGAGCACATTTCATATATTCTTTTGATAAATCTTCTTTATATGGTTCTTTTCCTCCTTTTGATTTATAACGTTTACTCATACTTATATTATAAGAAGATAATTTAATTTCATAAAATTAGATATTAGAAATTTAATTATTTATTTAATAAATATAACGTGGAATAATGAGTTTTATTATGTGATGAATAATGAACTCTAATATGTTGATATTTATTTATTTTATTTTTGATTCGTTTATTGTTTCATAGAACATATATTTAACTAATATTAATATTGTAGCAATTATATATGGTGTAAACAACCCATGTAAAACCATGAACATTACAGTAATAAGATTACATGTTAAATAATAAGTGGAAATGTTTAACATTATATAAGATATAATAGCTCCACAAAGTACATAATTATTAATTTTCTTATTATGTATAGCATAATCAATATCATTAGAAGACTCAAATAATTTAATATGAATGATTAAATATATAAGTAAACAAAAAAGATTAAGGAAATAAAACACCCAATATTCTCCATTCTCGTTAGTTCCAAGGAGATTTTTACATACGAGAATATTCTCATTATTAGTATAACATTTCTCAAAAAATTTCAAATATGGATGATAGTAACTCAATAAAAATAGTGGACATATTAAAAATGCTACATATAGTGAAGCTATAAAAGGATTCCAAATCGAATGAATAAATGTATCTCTTAGTTTTATTGTCATGTTTTTTATAATCATATAAATACTAACATTGGTATTTATATGTATATTTTTCAATTATTTTTCCAATAATACCCAAGTTCCTTGATCTATAAACTGTTTCTTTGCGTTTCCAATGTATTCTTTTTCGTTTTTTTCATATATTTGTCTAATATCTTCATTTTTCCAATCTATGTATCCATTTATACGTTTCTGTGTAAATCTAACAGTCCCTATTATATCTCCATTTTCATTGTTAATTTCAGAATTCAAACATGTTTCGTATGTTATTGATCCTATTCGATAAATAGTTGGTAGGTTATCATCATGAATTATTGTTGTATTATCATCTTTAATTGATGATTTTGTATTTTCCATATTGCTATATTTATTGAAAATAATTATCCCCCCTTTATATAATAAATATTATTTTGTTATTTTTTTTTAATATTTTCAACATAACATATATTATTTAATAAAATAATTATTTGAATAATTTATCATTTATATTATTTTCATCATCATCATAGTTATTATCTTCAGATGATACAAATAGGCAATCATCACTATCGTTTTTAGTGTTAACATCCTCAATAATATCACTATCTATAAAATGATCTTCTTCATAATCAATAGCATATGTTTTAACAAATACTCCATTTTTCTTATTTTTCTTATTTTTCTTATTTTCTTTTATTTGAAGTAGTTGATCATCAACATATGATTTAACAAGATCTTCATGTAATCTATAATATTCAACTTCATTCCAAAATGATTGTAGTTTAGGAAGAGTATTCTCGAACCATTTTTTATCTCTATTTATTGATACATTATGAGCCTTAACCATTTTCCAATATATTATTTTATCAAACACATAATGTTTTCCATGTTTTTCGTAAAATGGTTCCTCATATTCATCAAAATTACTTATCACATATGCACACCATTCATTATATTCAATAGTAGTCATATTTAAATCAGGAGGATATATATACTGTGCACTCCATAAATAATAATCATTATTTATTTCAGAAATATTATTAAGTTTGTCTTTTTCAATTAATTGTATAACACATCCTTTTTTAATATTTTCTGGAACATATTCAATTGGAACATTCTGTTCTTCTGTACATGATTCCATGGGTTCTTCATCTAATGCCCATTCTTCGCGCGTTTTATATTCCTCTATTTGACATTGCCAAAAATCACAACATTCTAAATCACAACATTCTAATTGTTGTTGAACTTGACACCAATAATAATGTGGACAAATTCCACCATCTATTTTACCTTTTGTTTTTATAATTCTTGTTTTAGGACATTTAATTTCTAACATTCTACCTAACCGTGAACTAAATTCATAAGACATTGAATATTGATTACAAATACCATCCGGACTAGCACCTAAAAAATATATAGATGGATGTGGTATTAATCCGAATTCAGTTGTTCGAGCATCATATATATTTTCATAAAACATAGTTGCTATTTGTTCATATTTTTTACCATGATGAACAAATACATTTTCTTGAAATACTGGACCTTGATGACATTTATCCAATAAATAATCATATTTAGACGATCCAGGATAATAACATTCGTTTAATGCGTTAGCACACATACTAGCAGTTATACATTTTTCTCTATCTGCAAACCATTCAGGTGATTTTTGTTCGTGTTGTGGTAAACTTTCTAAATATTCCATGTGTTTTAGAATAGATAGATATTCGATTGGTACATCAACATCATTTATCTCATATTCTTCGTCTAAAAAATTAATAGGAGTTAAATATTTTTTTATAGCATTACATGTAATATCATACAATAATATTTGATTAATACCATCAAATATCATATTCATAGTATATTTAACATGCTTAATAAGCTCATATTTTTCTTTATAATCACAATATCCAGTATCATATAAAGTATTTTCAATGACACTTACAATTGTTTCATTATATGTTTTATTCATTATAAGTTATAAAATAATAGATTGCGTAGTATTTAAGTAGTTATACATTTCAATATTTCTAGCATGATAACTCATATTTATTCTTATTTTTATCAAATATTAACCGTTTAATACTAAGAATACACCCATTTTTTTCATCATAATTTACTTCGTTTTTCTTTGTTATTGTTTTATTTGTTAATAATTTTGTTAATTTATTCATCAATTGTTCTCGTTGCGCATTATCAATTTCAGTAATACTCTGTAAATATTCTTCTATCTTCTGTGATCGATGGATATTTGGTAATTTATTCCATGGACGTTTATACATATCAGATATTCCGTTAAATAATTCTTTTACAGGCTGTATTACTTCTGTGTTTGTAGTTTGTTTAATTGTATTTGATTCTTTATCTCTAAGTTCTTTGATATATTTTTTTAAATCATCATCAGACACATTTTTTAACATTGAATCATATTTATCATTTGATAATTTCAACCTTAGTTGTGTGATATCCTCATCAATATCCATTGTATTTTAGTTTATATATATCATTAAAATATATAAACTAACTGTATTTATTTCAATATTTTATTAATTAATCGATATCTTCTATTGATACACTATCATCTGTTTGTTCATCATCATCATCGTTATTTGGTAAATTTTGAATTTCATCAGTTAACATGGTTGCAAATTGATTAAAAATTCCGTTGTTAACATAATCTGTTCTATCATGTTCACGATCCATTTCTTCATGTTCACGATCCATTTCTTCATGTTCACGATCAATTTCTTCATTCTCCAATTCAATTTGATTAATAATATTATCGTCATTTGGTGTTTCTTCATGTTGTTCATCATCTTTAATTAAAGGCATATGATCTCCTGCTTCTTTTCTACATATAGGACATACATGACTTTGTTGTCCTAACCAGATACTAACACACGTTTCATGAAAGAAATGATCACATGGAAGTTTCATCAAAGTCTCTCCATCTTCATAATCACATTGACATATGGTACATGTAATATCAGATATTTCATTTTTAACATCATCATATTTTATTTTAGGTATTGATTGCAATGCTTCCGGTTTTAACACTATTTTAACATCTTCTTGTTGAGCCATTGTCGCATTATAAAAATGAGAAATCATTTGTAATAAATCTGTTAAACTGTTTAGACCTCTAGGTAAATTTAATGTTCTACTTGATGAAAATGGAAAAACATTATCTAATTCACCTAGACTACTCATGTTATTGCCAAATGACATTACTACACCTTCGGGTGTTTCTACAACATAATAACTAGAATGTGGTTGACTACTCGACGAAGCTATTTGCCTATTCATATTTCTAACTGGACGATTAAAAAATCTTGCGAATGGATTATTACTTACGGCATCTGTATTATTACCAATAGTTTCAAATATTCTATCAACAGCATTATTTTCAAAATATTGTTCTAATTGGTCAGGAGTAACTTCAAATTGTTCATTTGATATGTAAAATAATTGCATATGTAATTTGATAACATTTAATTGTAATTTATCTACTTGAATAAGAGCATTTTTAATTCTTGATATTATTTCATACATTGGATAAGAGTCAGCGAAAGTTAGATGTAATGCATATATTCTATCAAGTAATATATTATCTATTGGTATATCACTTTCCATTTATTTACTAATATGTTACAAATAAATATAGTAATAATAACCTAAAACAAATTAATTTCAATATTTTATAATATCATATTAAAATATAAAGGATAAAATGATAACTAACCAAAATCTATTAGATTTTTTTACAATGGCACATGATATACAATATCAAGAATTATTTAAATATATCATTATTTTTATTATAGCTTCTTATATGTTTTCAAGGGTAAATATTGGGTTGAATAATATAATTGGTGGAATTATTGGAATAATTATAGTATTTATAATGATAGGAAAAGTTAACTCTCAAAAAGATTCAAGTAGTCATGAATTAATTAATAAATATAATTCTATAATTCCATTACCAGTTCATGGATCAAATTATCCAGAAATTATTGATTTTTTACATAGCATTAGAGAATTCTACTTCTATAATAAAAGATCATTTACTAGTATGGTTAAAAATATAGACCTATTGTTAAAAATATATGAAGATGTAAAAATAGGAGTAATATATTGTAAATATCATTATGATATCGCATCT
>Ga0257123_1001983_pt1 | contig 11609 bp, 2 predicted proteins | sample SI106_135metaG_FD_190185 | JGI IMG/M metagenome (GOLD analysis project Ga0257123, IMG submission 190185) | Marine microbial communities from Saanich Inlet, British Columbia, Canada - SI106_135 | ecosystem: Environmental > Aquatic > Marine > Inlet | place: Canada: British Columbia | collected...
TGTTTTCTAAATTACGATTAGCGGGTTCTTTAGTAAAACACCGCCAATGAATGTTTGTTTTATTCCTATCAATGATTCGAACCGTATCACCTGAATTGTTGAGTCGCCATTTACCTTTCTGTCCTTGTTTTGCAACATAAAGGTGGATAACGCCCGGAGGATCAGATACATCAACAGCCGGATTAGCTCCGGAGTGTATACGTAAAATAGTACCGGACGAATACCTTGAATTCTTTTCAAATTCATAGTACCTGTGATAACTTTCCTGATCAGTACCGGGCTTTGATAAATCTTGAATCTGAAATCCAGTCAAATCCAGATCTTCAAGAACTAATAACTCTATCCATTCCAGGTTATATTCTCCAGGTTTATCCCTTCCTTCTGGATCAATAACCGCATTAATAATCTTGAGAGGACCGTTCACCATAGTTGTCGTATTCGGTTCAGAAGTGATTTCAAAAAGGTCAAAATCAACACGCTGCCAATCAATTGGTTCAGGGCTCTCAATCAACAATCCATAATTGTGAATAGAATCTCGAAGATGAGTTATTTCAAGGATCTGTGGTAAATTCCGAAACCCAAGATTTAACAATGTACTGATATTTTCAAATACTTCCTCTGACTGACATATCATCGATGAGTCGATAGATTGAATTTGCACTGATAATTCATTCAAGTCATCAGGTGCAATCAATGTCTGATCAGGCTCATTCAATATCTCAAAATGGTCCCAAACGATATCTCGATAAGACTGTATGTGATGAGTAAAGTTTTTGAATTGGGAAGAGATGAACTTCGTAGAATAGACGATATTCTCAGCTGCTCGAATATTTGCCGTATAGGTCGTCCCCGGCAACATTGTTACCTGCTCCGGCATAATGCCTATTATCTTGTCATTGGGCGGTAACAGGTCAATTGACAGGTCTGATAAGACACCACTATTGTTAAGCAAGGACGCATACTGGGTCAGCACTAAACTACCGCTGGTCACCGGGCTTTTGTTCCAATCAATGCTCATTTCATAATAATTGCCGGACAGGTCGCTTAGTGCTTCGCCATCGTCGCTACGAAGCTCTAGTACAAGCGCCAAGCCAGCCATGTCATACATCCGTTCTATATAGCTTTCATTAAATTCAAACCGAATATCATAACTACAATAGTGATATTGCTCTCCCATCCCTGGTACGGTGCTTGATACATATTTGTCCAGATCCTTGAGTGCGCCCAAAGGGTAAATTTCCTGTTCTATAGAATTTTTTACTTCACCGTCGGTGGAATCATCTTCGTCTGAATCCACCCCATCACCGACGGCGGATTCAAGCGGATAAAACCCCGGAGGTTTAGCTGTCTCGAAATATGCAAACTGATCAAATACTAAATTTTCTTCCTCACCATTTGGTTTAGTCCGGGTTGCTTCGGTCTGGACCGACACACGATATCTGGTTTCTGGCTCAAACAATTGCATTGATTGTTGCCAGTGTACGGGGGTATTCATTGCTAAATTATCAATACGATCTACTTGTGTCTCAGCAAGCGCCTTGGCAGCGGTCGTGATATAACAGACGCTGACGAGAGCGAAATCATTACCAGATAATTTTACCCATTCAAGTGCATGATTTCCCGAGGCACTTAAAGAGACATATCGCCTACCTACCGATGATTTTATAACTTCACTTTTATCGATGACCTTGCCATCATTAAATCCCTCGACAACCACTTTAGTAGTCCCCGGGATAATCTCCATATGTATTTCAGCTGCTGGCTCCGGGATATAGACTGCTACCGTTCCCTGGTATTCCGGATCTCCATCATATTTCAGTCCCCGTCTTTTGCGCGTCCCTCGTGTTTTATGTTTAATCACTGTTGCGCTATAGTTTGAGACAAACACAACCCGGTCCTGACTGAATACCGGAAAGCGCTTAGTTCCCGGTTCATCCTCTTCGAAATCTACACAAACCTTCACAGGGTCTGTATTGTAATTGCCGGGAAACTGATCAAGAGAACCTGTGATCGCTTGAATCCATCCCGCTATATCGATGGTTTCCCTGGCATTTTCAAATGGAGAAAGCGCACCCAGTATTAAGCCTGTATTATTGGGATCACCCGCCTCATTGAGTTGCCACTTGCCGAATAACTCGTAACCATATTCATAATCATCAGGAACCGGTTCCCAATCTAAAGAATCATCATCCAAAGGCTTTTTTTCCAGTGTTACCTTAGCTAATTTATAACGCATTTTGTAATTGCCGATCCAATCATCGTCAGGGATGGTGGTGGCATTATCACCATATTTATTCACATCGTTCATTGGCCGTGCAAAAGTTAAAGTAATCCTTGCATCAAGTGGGACTATTGGCGTAATGCCGAAAGGCCCGTCCTCCAATCTGGGAAATGAAGCTGATGATGCGCTCTCGTCATAGAATCCAGCCTCCGTTGACGACTCCGCAATCGGTGACACATCCAATACCCACTTTTCAGACACCTTAAAATGTTCAATTGCTATAGAGCTTAAGGGGATTGGAATAGCCGGGACTGCAGGTTTTTGCCATAACAATTCTACATCGACTTCAGGAGAAGGAAGAGGCTTTGGTAGCGTCACGATGATTTCCAGTGCTGCACGAACAAGAAAAGGCTTCGGTGTTTCCAAATCGATGTTCGCTTTTATCGACATACTTAATTCTATGCCGCAAACAAGAAGTGCTATATTACCGTACAACTCAACACCCGCTGCCAGTTGCACAGGTTTTAAGCTTAAAATCGCAGAAAATTCTATCCAGGCTTCCATGGTGAGACTAACCACAACAAAATCCCAACTGCTGACATACCCGATCCATGCACCCGTCTTCAAGCCAGTCCTATCGATGGTTAAGTAGGCATTGGCTTCAAACAAAGACACGATGGTTGCCCTGATTCGTTTCTCTGTCGGCTCCTCGCCTAAATAAAGGTGTGAATTACTCAGATCCATAAGATCGAAAAAGGCTTCGGCACCGCCACTAATATCTATCGTCGATCCATCAGCCGGGCTCATGTACATGGCTTCAATATTGAACAGGATAAAATTGGCCGCGAGGTCGATGACAGCGAGTGTACGGAATCCTGCGGCGGAACCTTCACTCAATTTTGTTCGCTTTGCCATGAATTGAGCCTTACCTTCAATCAATATAATCGGACCAGGTATCAACAGGGCGAGCAATACCTTGGCCGCAAAGGCAGAACCATCCGGCATAGTCCCAATAGTCACACCAGCACCAAAGGCAAAACTTTTAGGGCTGAAATCCCATTTATCCATCTGTGCGACGCCTACAGGCTCACTTAAATACCAACCCGGTTCTGTTGGGTCACCGTACCATTCCTGATCGCTTGTTTTGCCTGGTAAGCGGTTCATTGCAAACAGACCGGCAAACCCGAATATTGCCAGCCCGGTTTGGGCCAGGGGAATGCCGAAGGGTAACTGTAGATCCAGATAAATAAATAGACTCGTTTCGTTGCCAACACGCGTTATCAGGATTTGTGAATCCACTACCATGTCCATGGCATCGAGGGTCAGCTTGGCACGTCCTTTAAAGCCTTTTTCATCTGGCTCATCAATAAAGGCAACGCTGCCAACAAAGGTCAAGGTATCGGGGATAGTAAACATAATTCCGATGCCCGAGACCTGGACTCTAACAGGCTCTGCACCTGTATCAGACCAAATGATTTTCAGACCTTCAACACTACCGCCTATTTCCATTCCATTTATGAAGTAAATACCACCGGAAAAACCGATCCAGTTATCCCCCGTCTCTTCCTTACCAAAACCAAATTTATCAATATCAACTGAAAAGCCATGAAATTCCAGGGCCTCAATAGCAGACATGTCCATCCAGCCGCCGTCGAAACTAAGCTTGCCCTCAGTGTCAATACTTAATGTATCCACCTCAATGGCAGGCCATTCGAATTCGTCGCCACCAATCAAGGGTTGAATAGAGCCACTAATGATAAATTTATAGACGTCACCTGTTTTTTCTACAGCAAACGAATAAACTTTCAGTTTAAACAAACCTTCTTTCTCAAGGACAAGTAAACCAGGTGGGCCTTGATCAGGAACATCGTCATTCTCGACATCCCCTTCTTCTGCTATTGGGGGTGTTTCATCTTCTGCTGGTGGAATCGATTCATCGTCTGCTACTGAAACTCCTGAGATAACACCTCCTGTACTATCTTTCGTCAGTTTTTTTGCAGAGAGTGTGATTCCTATCGTGCCACCCATGCCAATATTAATATCTATCGAAATAGGAGCGTCGAAAAAGGGTAATATCATTACGCCCTTAATTTCCGATCCTACGATAGCATTCTGTTTGAACTCCAGGCCAAATTTTTCTAAGGCAATATCGAGTCCAAGAAATTTATCTAATGTCTCATTATCTTCGTCGACAAGATAATAAGTTTCATCTGTGTTTTTCTTAACATTGACAGTCCAATTCCCTGATATCTTTCCAGTAACACCACCTCCACCTAAGAAAAAATCATTAAACGCGACAGAGTCTGGAAGAATATTTGATAAGCCTTCCGGCAAATAAATGGTTGCTTCATTAATGAGTACACCACGGGTTACACCGTCAGGATTATCTGGAATGTTATTTTCGATTGCTGCCTTGTCTGAGAGAATTAATCCAATGCCGCCAGGTGGAATAACAATAACAACGCCTGTTTCTCCAATCATAAATGGCGTAATATCCAGCGAAGTATCTACTTCAAAATCAAAATCTCCTTTTTCATTGACATGCACACTTGCGCCTGCCATTGCGATTTCAACTGGGCCTTCAACAGGCTGCCATTCTCCAGAAATCTTATCTGCTTTTTTCAACAATTTTGAGTCAAAGCGAATAGCGACTCCAAGGTTATTCAGCCCAAGAGTAAATCCATCAAGATCCAATTCAACATCAAATCCAATTTCAGTCAATCCAGCACCGGGCAGGAAAGCAATAGAGAGACCAGGAATGAAGGGAATGTTAATGACAAGATCCCCAATTAAAACTAATGTTCCTTGTAATTCCTTAGAACTTCCCGACTGTGTTACCTGGCCATCCTTTAAGCCAATCATATCGATGGCAGAAGGCATAGGAATGAGCTCTTCAGGCCACGATGTAATCACTTTGCTAATAGGTATAAATACAAGTTTATCAGTCATTTCAAGGAATATTTGAGTTTAGAATTAAAGCTTGTCGCGCAGTTATTCGATTATTTAGTCCACTGTTACTAGACTGCATTAAATTATTCGGAATCTGATAATCCCCAGGAATCCCCGGGCTATGGTTAAAATGACGATCCAAAGTAGGATTAACAATAAAAAGTACTTTAATACCATGAGCGAGTTCATGGCTCTCCACAACATGTGAAGAGTCACTATCCAAGAAAATCCGTACTCTACCATTCGCACGAGTAGTAATACCTAATTCATTATCTCCTGGACCTGATTGCACACTCCATAGTTTATAAACGTGAAAAGTATTAACCCCCCCCAATAAACCTGGTTGCGCATTTACCATTGTATTAAATGCTACAGTACGTGATCCTGAAGGTCCGATATCAATCGCTTCCTTTGGAGTTGCCGTTGTTACCTGAATAGGCGCTGGAACAGCTCTTTGAATCTTGCACCATATGTTGGCATTTTGCCCCAAAATGGTGGGATGAAGTTGCATATAATTTCCTGCTCTACCACCAGTATCATAAGATGTTCCGCCAATGAAATTATCAACCTCATACTCTTGAATGTCAATCACTTTCGGTGGCAGAATTTGAATATTAATAGTGAGTACAGTCGTACCGGTGCCCAAGTCCACTATATTAAGTATATCCAAAAGCTGCACAGATCCCACAGGTACGCTCGAATTTGCAACCAATCGGACGAAAAAGTTTGTTCCGCCGGTACCAGTGCCTGTTATGACAGCGTTGCCAGTCGTGAGATTTGCCGTAAGATTCAGACCATCAGGATTCATGATCGGTACAGTTCTTGGTTGAGTTGCTGCGGTACCATCATAGTATGTAGTCGATCCTGCAAAATCTGAGTCCGGAGGAGTTGCAGGAGGTGCGTTGAGCAAGAGTACATTTGGAAATATCTCAACATCAATCAGATTTAGACTTGCTGCACTCTTATCACGTATATCCTCTATGCCTGAAGGAGTAGTATAATCTTGAACTACAACATCAACATTAGATCCAGCGGCAATATTGTTTATCTGCACTCTATCCGGATTATTGAAATCAGTTGTATTCCATGGACCACTTCCAAAAAGTGTATGATTACAAACAAGCAGCACACACAGCGGATGACCTCCAAGAAGCCTAAAGCTTAAATGTGTATCTGGTATCCTCTGTATAAATTTGGCAAACTGAGCTACGTTCTCACCTATTAACCCTCTCCTAATCTCCGCAGGATTCTCACCTGGGTTGAGAGGCCTGCCAATCATAGTATTTACATTGCTGACAATAGGGTCAAAAAGAAGCGAAGTGGACTGGTCTCTGTGCATAGTTGAAAACATAATATCTAATCGCCAAGCATTTGTGTCAGATCCGTCATTGTCTACAACTCCAATAAGATCATTTACGTTTGCAAATATTCCAATCTGTCCTGCACGTGTTTGGAGTTTAATAAACTGGAAAACATAATCAAATACAGCTTCCAGGACTCCAAGGTCTACAGGGGGGTTAACACCTCCAAGGATTTTAGCATACTCTCGAACTAGTGCCGGAGGCATACTTTCTCTTATCAGTGCCCGTAGAATGGTATCCGTACTTGGTAAGTTGAGATTACTTAAGTACATATCTGCGACAGTGCCTGAGTAAAATGGAAAGTAATCTCTAGTAAAAAAAGGAGGGCTTGTCGATACTTGATCAGTTCCCTGAAAAATCGGAGAGACACGCAAAGTATCAGCTCTGGCAGTTTCTCCATTCGGTAAAGTACTACCAGCCGCATAATAAAAAACAACCCCATCAAAGGGCATATATAAATTACTATATTCCTGTAGACGAATAGGATTAACAACATTGATATTGCGATCAATATTTCGAAACCTAAATTCATAAGTCTGTGGAAACGATGAAGTATTTTTTGTTAGCGTCATACAATCTAATGCCAACTGATACTCTGCTCTTGCCAAGGGACGCATTGCTATAAATCGAGGACGGCCCGTTAGAGTCGAAATTTGACCGGTATTAAATAGTAGCTGCTCCAAATTTATGAGTGGCATCTGGTATCTATAAGTCATTTGTATCCCTTGATTGAGCAATCTCAATCCTTGCTTTTTTTGATGAAATCAAACCTGAGAGGTTCTTGGATTGTATGGAATACTCTATGTACGAATCGTGATCATCTATCCCGTCATCTAGAATATACTTCTCAGTAGTTGTCGAATCTGGATCCTGCCACGCTAATAGCATTTCACGTTTAGGAAAACTTGTACTGCGTCTTAAAACTGTATAGGTATGATCTTTTCCGGAGCTTTCCCAAGCCAACTTCACCGCAACCTTAGGGTTCACTGCAGAAGATAAATCAGCATCCCATTCAATGATATCTCCATTATCATCGACATAGATCCATCCGCTGTTCTCTTCGTCAATAACAGGTGGAGATGGCTCTAAATCATAAGCCTGTGCCCTTTGTGATTGTGTTGGGATGGAAACTACTATTGTTCCATTAATAATTCGTTTGGCACTTATCCGATAAAAATAAGGCTGTGTTGGAATCACATCTTCATCCGACCAGTTCATTGGTTGCTCTACTGCTGCAACAGTATCAATTAACATCATCAAGCGAATATCAGATGCATTTTGTTCTGATTCAGAACGATAAATTAGATATTCACTCACACCGGATCGACGATCCGATTCCCAGGTTAAATGGACACACCGTTCCCCACCCAGCACACTGATTACTTTAGGGACAGAAGGTGGTTTTGTATTTGGAGTATACAATGGTAAGGAAGAAGAACCCAGTTCACTTCTATTTAAAACAGCATCTACTGCTTGAAGGCGATAGAAATAACGGTTGGCACCACGGCCGTTTATCGAATCATCTGCAAACGTTACTTTACTGCCATCCTCGACATCACGATGTTCGCTTGTTTTTAATGAACTCTCTGTAACAGAGTTGAACGCGCTTTCATTGCCAGGTAAATCAGCCAATGCTTGTAGAAGTTCATTATTGAGTTCTTTGTAGTTAACTTCATCAGGCACAATGATCGAATCAATAATATTGGAGTGGATATCCTCATCGAATAGAACAAGATAGCCAGCGTAGTCAGCCGGGTTTTTTGAGCGCTCGTTGGGAGCCTCCTTTGTGCGTTGTTGCCTGTCAATCTGAAACAATCGGGTGTCCACACTGCGACTGACGGAATAGGCATGGGCATCAGCCGTCCAGGTAATCGTTGCCGATGATTTCCCATGCACATCAGGAAAGCTTGCGAATGTACTACTTAATTCCGGTCGGGCTGGTAGGGGCGGTGGTTTACGATGTACCGCTACAATACTCGCAGGCGTTGAAGTATTACTTTCATGTATATCGTCATCGGAGCTTACGCTAATTTGATAATATAACTTCGGATCGCTTGCAGATGGAATATAGGGAGGATCGCTAATCGTCGTCATAAAATGACTAATACCCACTGCCCCATCTTCTTCCACAATTCGTTCCACAAACAGTGCGTCCCGAGTACCTGAATGTAGTTTGTAATGACTCCACGCTGTAGCGTTACGATAATCAGCAAACAAATCACTGTCTTTCTCAATAGCAAGCATACATGGGCCGGACTGTGGAAAATCATGGCTGGCACTATTAAAAATAACCTTTAATATTGATGACAATCCATCTCCGTTATCTAAGCCTTCGGTGTTGCCGGTTATTTCATAGAAACGCTGTTTTGTCTGAAGACGACAATTGTTAAGTGAGTTAACAGGAATGTCAGCGATTTCATCTGTGATAACAGTCACGGTCGCAGTACCATCACCATTGTCTATGACTTCTGTAACTTCCGCTCGAATCTGGTTCAACCAACCAGTTTGTAAATGGATATGAAAATCTGAAACACCCGGGCTTTGATCATCAAAAGTATCAGGCCACTGCCAGGACACCGCTAGGCAGGGCTCGTTGCCATTATCCATAAGCCGCTGTTTGTCTGCAACTGATAACCACGGATCGTCCGGATCAAGATAGCGAGCTTCAATGTTTGCCGGAACAGGTGGCGCTGGGTACAATGTTTCGCTGACATTGATAGACACACTATCACCATATTCAGTTTGTCTTCCGAAAATATCTATACCGGCAATCTTGTAATTATAATTCCCGGGAAAATCTACATTATCAACAAAGTACTGAGTTTCGTCCGGCCAACCTTCAGGGGAAGTGAAAGTATCATTGACTAACTTTGGACCGACACTAATCGGATTGGCCTTATTCAAGGCGACTTCTGACCCATCTTGATTTTCCCGCTTGATCAGATAACGTACGACATTGCGATCTATTACTGATGCGGTATTTCCATCCGGTATATTCCAACGCAGCCCAACACATAATCTGGCATCGAATGATGAACCATCCTTTTCTTTACGCATTGTTCCGGCAAATGAGGTAGCAAACAGCCCTGTTGGTGGATCAGGTAATTTTGCCGATCTACGTACTATATTTTTAATGAAAAAATAATGTTCATCGTGAAATAGCGGTTGTTGGTCAAAACAGACTTTACACAAATAGCAATGACTACCTTCGAGGACAACGCTGTCAATTTCATTCGCACTTATAGATAAAATTTGCTCTCTTTCTGTTCCATTGACCAAGCCAACAACTGCATTATTGCGATATGCGGTCAGTGTAGGACGGTGACTACCACTGTTCCGTACAAAGATTTGAACTTCACTAACTAGGTAAGGAAAATATATTCCAATTTCCGGCAGAGCAAAACTGATTGCTCTTAGCGCTTTTGTTGTTCCAGCCAGTTTGGATTTACTATCCCTGACTTTAATAAGACTGCCTTTGAATACAACCCCGAGATCTCCATACGCAAAATAGTTTAAAAAAACTTTTTCTTTCGATAGATCATCAAAGGTAATGACTTTTTGATCTAGCAACCAAGGATTATCAGAGGTCCAATCACCTGCAATCTTGTAATCATAGAAAACACCTTCCTTTGCTTTTTCATCTACGATGTAAAGTCCGAGCACTCTTGCAATGATAGGATCGATGGAAGCACTCTGTAACAAATCAGATGGGACGACTGTAATACCAGGTTGATCTTTTTCACCATTCTCCCCTGAATAACTGTGTGAACTTCTAAGCAAGCTACCCTTTGGATTATTCTTCAACATATACCTCATAATATGTTTCATCTCTCTGAAAGATTTTCCGCTGTACTCACCTCTTGAGACTCTTGATCTCGCTTCACGCCAATCCCCATTACGTTGACCTGCATAAGCGTGTTTTAGCGGGTAATTAGTGTGACTGTATGGTAAAGAGATAGGATCTTTACCTGATATTAAATCCCAATCGGCACCTCCCACATCCTCCATAGTTGAATAACATATATCAAGTAATTCGCATTCTTTAATTGAAATAACAAGCTTATCCAGAAGTAATGCTGACAGGTTAATAGTGTGTAGCTTATTCAAGCCTTTAGGAATGATTACCTGATCCATGACGTCACCATCATAAAGTGCTTTAACCGAAGCCTTGCCTCTGGTTTTTCTAATGATACGCAATTCTGCCTGCCAGGCTGCTTCGGGCAGCGTGATAACTAATTCGCCTTGAAACGATAACAGCTCTGCCGTGGTTCCATCTGGTATAGCATGATTGATTACCCTGATAGGCCATTTGGAAGAATGGAAGGTAACCAGGTTGCTTAGCGGAATAGTAGGAAGTAAAAACGGTTGGCTGAACTTTTTGCCTGCAGATGATGAAAAACTAACACAATAGCGTCGAACTTCTGATTTTAAGCTTTCCCGCCTGTAAAGCTTAAATCCGCCTAAAGGAAAGCCCATCCTTCGATCAAATGTCCAGCGTAGATGGTTCCCGGGATGAATACCATCATCACCTGTAGTACCATGTCCAATCATCACTAGAATTGGTGGGTTTGTTATCACTGGTAAACTCTATATAAGATTATTAATCAATGACCTATGTTATAGATATAATGTTGTATTTGTTAGGTTCATTGAAAATAGTAAAATAGTTAATATAAGTCATGTTTTTTTATAACTTATAAGAATTAGTAAAGAATGTCAGTTCTGGCTTTTCATAATTACACTTCCAGAAAAAATCCTAGCCGGTTGAAGTTACGTAAGTTAACACAATGATAAGTTCCTGCAAGAGTAAGGCTAATAAAAGGAGGGATAAAAAGCAAGAAATAAAGCTGGAAATAGTGTGGTCGTAGAGAGGTTAAAGGATTGTCTGGTCGGGCCATAATCCATTGCATAACAAAGCATTGGCCCTATTCCATTATAGACTTCCTGAATTTAACTGTGCCACCACATCACGCGTAATACGCTCACTGTAGCCATTAATCTTCCAGTGGTCCGGACTCCAGCCTTTCAGGAAACGATGAAAGTCGGCCCAGGCAACCGGGAATAAGGCTCGCCAGTTC
>Ga0257123_1001989_pt1 | contig 11560 bp, 8 predicted proteins | sample SI106_135metaG_FD_190185 | JGI IMG/M metagenome (GOLD analysis project Ga0257123, IMG submission 190185) | Marine microbial communities from Saanich Inlet, British Columbia, Canada - SI106_135 | ecosystem: Environmental > Aquatic > Marine > Inlet | place: Canada: British Columbia | collected...
TGAATCAGATTCTCAGAGCGTAAGCTTGGCGGATTACATAGGTAGAATGAAGCCAGAACAAGAGGTTATTTACTATATAACCGCAGATTCATTCTTAGCTGCAAAAAATAGCCCTCATCTTGAAATATTTAAAAAGAAAAATATTGAAGTTATTCTGCTTGGCGATCGGGTAGATGAATGGTTAATGTCAAACTTGCCCGAGGTGAGTGGAAAGAAATTTCAGTCAATTGCAAAGGGTGACCTAGACTTAGGAAAGCTAGAAGATGAGTCTGAAAAAGACGCGAAAAAGGATATTGAAAAAAAATCTAAAACACTTGTTGAAAAGATTGCAAAATCACTGGGGAATAAAATCAAGGAAGTTAAAGTAACTCATCGCTTAACTGACTCACCAGCATGCTTGGTTGTTGGTGAAAATGATATATCAGGTAACTTGGAGAGAATATTAAAAGCAGCAGGTCAAAATACACCAGATATTAAACCTGTCTTAGAAATTAATCCTGAGCATGCCTTAATTAAAAAGCTTAATTCGGAGAAGGATGAAAAGGCATTCGATGAGTACTCGTCAGTGGTGTTTGATCAAGCTTTAATATCTGAAGGTGGGCAATTAGAAGACCCTGTTGGGTTCGTAAAAAGAATTAATCAATTATTAGTAAAATAAATGTGAATTTTAGTTAAATAGTGTTTGACTTTGATTTAAATTCACTGCTATAATTCGCGCTCTCTTGCGTTATATGACGCAGAGTTCAACAAAATACTCGTTGATTTATCGATCGCGGGGTGGAGCAGTCTGGCAGCTCGTCGGGCTCATAACCCGAAGGTCACAGGTTCAAATCCTGTTCCCGCAACCAACATTGATAAGCTCTTTAACAATTTGACAACTGATAAGTGTGGGTGCTTATAGTTGAGATTAAAATTAAAATTTTTCTGTTTACAGAATTAATTTTAATTCTCATATTAAGTGCTTACACTGAAATTTGTGACAAGACCACACTGGTTAGTAATAGCCAGTTAACCTTGAAAATGAATTTGAGAAAAAAGCATAAGCGATACAAATTGCTTTTCAATTTATTGAGAAGCAAAGTAATAAGTTAAGATTAAACTGAAGAGTTTGATCATGGCTCAGATTGAACGCTGGCGGAATGCTTTACACATGCAAGTCGAACGGCAGCATAGAGAGCTTGCTCTCTGATGGCGAGTGGCGAACGGGTGAGTAATATATCGGAACGTGCCTAGTAATGGGGAATAACTAGCTGAAAGGTTAGCTAATGCCGCATACGACCTACGGGTGAAAGCAGGGGATCTTCGGACCTTGCGTTATTAGAGCGGCCGATATCTGATTAGCTTGTTGGTGGGGTAATGGCCTACCAAGGCAACGATCAGTAGCTGGTCTGAGAGGACGATCAGCCACACTGGAACTGAGACACGGTCCAGACTCCTACGGGAGGCAGCAGTGGGGAATTTTGGACAATGGGGGCAACCCTGATCCAGCCATTCCGCGTGAGTGAAGAAGGCCTTCGGGTTGTAAAGCTCTTTCGCAAGAGAAGAAAACTTACTATCTAATATATTGTAAGCATGACGGTATCTTGACAAGAAGCACCGGCTAACTACGTGCCAGCAGCCGCGGTAATACGTAGGGTGCAAGCGTTAATCGGAATTACTGGGCGTAAAGCGTGCGCAGGCAGTTTTATAAGTCAGATGTGAAATCCCCGAGCTCAACTTGGGAACTGCGTTTGAAACTGTAAGACTAGAGTGTGTCAGAGGGGGGTAGAATTCCACGTGTAGCAGTGAAATGCGTAGAGATGTGGAGGAATACCAATGGCGAAGGCAGCCCCCTGGGATAACACTGACGCTCATGCACGAAAGCGTGGGGAGCAAACAGGATTAGATACCCTGGTAGTCCACGCCCTAAACGATGTCTACTAGTTGTTGGTGGAGTAAAATCCATGAGTAACGCAGCTAACGCGTGAAGTAGACCGCCTGGGGAGTACGGTCGCAAGATTAAAACTCAAATGAATTGACGGGGGCCCGCACAAGCGGTGGATTATGTGGATTAATTCGATGCAACGCGAAAAACCTTACCTGGCCTTGACATGTACCGAATTTAGCAGAGATGCTTTAGTGCTCGAAAGAGAACGGTAACACAGGTGCTGCATGGCTGTCGTCAGCTCGTGTCGTGAGATGTTGGGTTAAGTCCCGCAACGAGCGCAACCCTTGCCATTAATTGCCATCATTTAGTTGGGCACTTTAATGGGACTGCCGGTGACAAACCGGAGGAAGGTGGGGATGACGTCAAGTCCTCATGGCCCTTATGGCCAGGGCTTCACACGTAATACAATGGTCGGTACAGAGGGAAGCCAACCCGCGAGGGGGAGCCAATCTCAGAAAGCCGGTCGTAGTCCGGATTGTTGTCTGCAACTCGACAGCATGAAGTCGGAATCGCTAGTAATCGCGGATCAGCATGTCGCGGTGAATACGTTCCCGGGCCTTGTACACACCGCCCGTCACACCATGGGAGTGGGTTTTACCAGAAGTAGTTAGTCTATCCGTAAGGGGGACGATTACCACGGTAGGATTCATGACTGGGGTGAAGTCGTAACAAGGTAGCCGTATCGGAAGGTGCGGCTGGATCACCTCCTTTCTAGAGAATAAATCTCTCTATAAGCATTCACACTTATCAGTTGTTGGTAGCACAAAGAATTTAAAAATTGGCCCTGTTTTAGGGTCTGTAGCTCAGCTGGTTAGAGCACCGTGTTGATAACGCGGGGGTCGTTGGTTCGAGCCCAACCAGACCCACCAGTTTTAATGAAGATTTAACTTAAAATGGGGGATTAGCTCAGCTGGGAGAGCACCTGCTTTGCAAGCAGGGGGTCATCGGTTCGATCCCGTTATCCTCCACCAATTCTTTGTATATAAAAGGTAAGCCTTAAGAGTTTATTTATGAATTCTTAAGGCTAGCTTTTTAGCTAGTATGTTCTTTAACAATATGGAAGAAGTAAATTAGAAATCATAAGATTGTGATGAGATTATGATTTCAAATGGGTAATGATTGCAAAATCAAATACTAAATCAACACTTTGCATCTAAATTTATTTTTAGATAAAAAGAGTTTTTAAAGTAAGCTTTAGAAGAAACTATAATGACCGTCTCATGCGGAAAAACGTAAGTAGAAAAGGGCTTAGGTTTTAAAGTTATAGGATCAAGTGAATAAGTGCATATGGTGAATGCCTTGGCGATTACAGGCGATGAAGGACGTGGTAGTCTGCGAAATTTTTCGGGGAGCTGGCAAACAAGCTTTGATCCGGAAGTGTCCGAATGGGGAAACCCACCCGCAAGGGTATCCATCTCTGAATTCATAGGAGATGTGAAGCAAACCGAGTGAACTGAAACATCTTAGTAACTCGAGGAAAAGAAATCAACCGAGATTCCGGTAGTAGTGGCGAGCGAAACCGGAGCAGCCTGTTATTTTTAGCACACGCGTTAATAGAACGGAATGGAAAGTCCGGCCGTAGAGGGTGATAGTCCCGTATATGAAAGCCCGTGTGTAGAACTAGGGTAACGATAAGTAGGACGGGACACGTGAAATCTTGTCTGAATATGGGGGGACCATCCTCCAAGGCTAAATACTCGTAATCGACCGATAGTGAACAAGTACCGTGAGGGAAAGGTGAAAAGAACCCCGGGAGGGGAGTGAAATAGATTCTGAAACCGTATGCATACAAACAGTAGGAGCCCTTCGGGGTGACTGCGTACCTTTTGTATAATGGGTCAGCGACTTACATTCAGTAGCAAGCTTAACCGATAGGGAAGGCGTAGCGAAAGCGAGTCCTAATAGGGCGATTTAGTTACTGGGTGTAGACCCGAAACCAAGTGATCTATCCATGGCCAGGATGAAGGTGCCGTAACAGGTACTGGAGGTCCGAACCCACAAATGTTGAAAAATTTGGGGATGAGCTGTGGATAGGGGTGAAAGGCTAAACAAACTTGGAGATAGCTGGTTCTCTCCGAAAACTATTTAGGTAGTACCTCGTATCTTACTCTCGGGGGTAGAGCACTGTTATGGCTAGGGGGTCCTTAAGGACTTACCAAACCATTGCAAACTCCGAATACCGAGAAGTACAATTACGGGAGACAGACAGCGGGTGCTAACGTCCGTTGTCAAGAGGGAAACAACCCAGACCGCCAGCTAAGGTCCCAAATATATGCTAAGTGGTAAACGAAGTGAGAAGGCCCAGACAGCCAGGAGGTTGGCTTAGAAGCAGCCACCCTTTAAAGAAAGCGTAATAGCTCACTGGTCGAGTCGTCTCGCGCGGAAGATGTAACGGGGCTAAGCATATAACCGAAGCTGCGGATGCATATTTATATGCATGGTAGGAGAGCGTTCTGTAAGTCTGTGAAGGTGTTCTGTGAGGAATGCTGGAGATATCAGAAGTGCGAATGCTGACATGAGTAGCGATAAAGGGAGTGAAAGGCTCCCTCGCCGAAAGCCCAAGGTTTCCTGCGCAACGTTCATCGGCGCAGGGTGAGTCGGCCCCTAAGGTGAGGCAGAAATGCGTAGCCGATGGGAAACAGGTTAATATTCCTGTACCTCAATTTAATGCGATGTGGGGACGGAGAAGGTTAGGTCAGCCAGGTGTTGGATATCCTGGTTCAAGCATGTAGATAGATTCCTTAGGTAAATCCGGGGAGTTAATATCAAGATGTGTTAACGAGTGAACTTTTGTTCATGAAGTGATTGACACCACGCTTCCAAGAAAAGCCACTAAGCTTCAGTTAGATTGAGACCGTACCGCAAACCGACACAGGTGGGCAGGATGAGAATTCTAAGGCGCTTGAGAGAACTCTGGAGAAGGAACTCGGCAAATTTGTACCGTAACTTCGGGATAAGGTACGCCCCAGTAGGTTGTAGCATTTTACATGCGAAGGCCGATGGGGTTGCAGTGAAATGGTGGCTGCGACTGTTTATTAAAAACACAGCACTGTGCAAACACGAAAGTGGACGTATACGGTGTGACTCCTGCCCGGTGCCGGAAGGTTAATTGATGGGGTGCAAGCTCTTGATAGAAGCCCCGGTAAACGGCGGCCGTAACTATAACGGTCCTAAGGTAGCGAAATTCCTTGTCGGGTAAGTTCCGACCTGCACGAATGGAGTAACGATGGCCACACTGTCTCCTCTAGAGACTCAGCGAAGTTGAAATGGTTGTGAAGATGCAATCTACCCGCGGTTAGACGGAAAGACCCCATGAACCTTTACTATAGCTTTACATTGGACTTTGATAACATCTGTGTAGGATAGGTGGGAGACTTTGAAGCAGGATCGCTAGATCTTGTGGAGTCACCCTTGAAATACCACCCTGATGTTGTTGAGGTTCTAACCCAGGTCCCTTATCGGGATCGGGGACCGTGTATGGTGGGTAGTTTGACTGGGGCGGTCTCCTCCCAAAGAGTAACGGAGGAGTGCGAAGGTAACCTAGGCACGGTCGGAAATCGTGCTGTTAGTGCAATGGCATAAGGTTGCTTGACTGCGAGACGGACATGTCAAGCAGGTACGAAAGTAGGTCATAGTGATCCGGTGGTTCTGTATGGAAGGGCCATCGCTCAACGGATAAAAGGTACTCTGGGGATAACAGGCTGATTCCTCCCAAGAGTTCATATCGACGGGGGAGTTTGGCACCTCGATGTCGGCTCATCACATCCTGGGGCTGTAGTCGGTCCCAAGGGTATGGCTGTTCGCCATTTAAAGTGGTACGTGAGCTGGGTTTAAAACGTCGTGAGACAGTTTGGTCCCTATCTGCCGTGGGCGTTGGAAGTTTGAAGGGGGCTGTTCCTAGTACGAGAGGACCGGAATGGACAGATCTCTGGTGGACCGGTTGTTACGCCAGTAGCATAGCCGGGTAGCTAAATCTGGAAAAGATAAACGCTGAAAGCATCTAAGCGTGAAACTTGCCCTAAGATGAGACTTCCCTTGCACTTTAAGTGCACTAAAGAGTCGTTCAAGACCAGGACGTTGATAGGTCAGGTGTGGAAGTGCAGTAATGCATGAAGCTAACTGATACTAATTGCTCGTGAGGCTTGATCCTATAACCTTAAAACTTATTAAGGTTATGTTGACACTAAAGCAAAACGCAATCAAAACACATTAATTTACTTCTTAACATATTGAAAAAGACATGAGTTATTTATAACTCAAACAAGTTTGCTTGGCGGACATAGCGAATTGGACCCACTCCTTTCCATTCCGAACAGGACAGTGAAACGATTCTGCGCCGATGATAGTGTAGTTTTTTCTACGCGAACGTAGGACACTGCCAGGCTTCTAATCTAAAAAACCTCACCTTATGGTGGGGTTTTTTTTTATCAGGAAAAATTCCTGATAATTAACTTTTTTAAAATATTTAAACGGTTATTTACTATAATAATGGGCCGTAAAAAAATAATGAATATGACAAAAAGTAACAATTTTTTTAACGAAATAAATTTGACCCATGCGATTATATTGTCCTTAATCATTCATGTAATTTTTGTTATGAAATTACAAATCTCAAACTTAAATTTAAACCCAAAACCAATTACTGATATTATTTTTAACACTGAAATAGTTAAACAAGAAGCTCCTAAAATAATTCCACAGTCTAAGCCAAAACCAATCATCAAACCTAAACCGATAGAAAAGCCAAAACCAATTCAAAAGCCTATGCCAAAACCAGAACCTATAGTTGAACCAAAACCAGAACCTATAGTTGAACCAATACCAGAACCTATAGTTGAGCCAATAACTGATACAGTTGAGACCAATACAACACCTCAAACTATACCCGAAGTACGCGATCAAGTTCCATCACCCCCAAACCCACAAGTTGTTAATAACTATAGTAATCAGTTGAGAACGCATATTGCGAAACATAAGAAATATCCTAGAATTGCGCAAAGAAGAAAAATGCAAGGGGAGGTTGTTGTAGAGATTCAAATTGGTGGGGACGGGTCATTGGTTTCTAAAAGAATTGAAAAAAGCAGCGGTTATAAGGTTTTAGATAAAGAGGGGATGAATATGATGGAAAAAAGTAAACCCTTCCCTGTGCCACCTGACACTTTAAGGGGTAGTGTCACAACAGTGGTTGTTCCGATCGCTTTTAATTTAATTTAATTTACTGCCAACTATCTCGTAGCGTTGTGGTTCTATTAATAACTATATCATCTGGTTTAGATAGGTTATCCGCAATAAAGTACCCATGGCGCTCAAACTGATATTGATCACCAGGTAAGATTTTGCTTAAGTTTTCCTCAATTTTAATTTCTTTTGTTGTTAAAGAATTAGGATTGAGGTCATCAATATAATTATTATTGTCACCAGGGTGAGCCTCTTTAAATAATCGGTCATACAAATTTACTTTTGCAGTCACAGCATATTTACATGATAGCCAATGGATATTGCCTTTGACCTTAATTGCATCGGCACCAGGCGTTCCTGATTTAGTGTCGGGTAAGTAATCACAAAATATTTTGATTATTTTCCCGTTAGCATCTTTTTCAAAATCTGTACACTTGATAACATAGCCATATCTCAATCTAACTTGGGCTCCTGGCGACAATCTAAAATATTTAGCAACAGGCTCTTCCATAAAGTCTTCTCTATCAATCCATAATTCCTTGGTTAATTTAATTGTACGTTTGCCCAAATCTTTATTTTTAGGATGGTTTGGAGCAAAACAATCCTCCTCATGGTTTTCAGAAAAATTATTGATAATTAATTTTAGGGGGTCTAAAACAGCAACTCTTCGATGTGCAGATTCATTCAAAACCTCGCGCATACAGTCTTCCAAGATGGTGTAATCAATCCAGGAATCAGCTTTAGAGACACCAATGCGATCGGTAAATAATTTAAAACCACTAGGGGTATAACCTCTTCTTTTAGCCCCAACAATTGTAGGCATTCTGGGGTCATCCCATCCTGAAACATGCTTTTTTTCAACTAATTCAATAAGTCTTCTTTTGGATAAAACAACATAAGTTAAATTTAGTCTCGCAAACTCATATTGTTTTGGGAGGGGGTCTGAAAAGAAACCATTTTCTTTCAAGCGCCTTAACAACCAATCATAAAACGGTCTTTGATCTTCAAATTCAAGTGTACAGATTGAATGTGTTATACCTTCAAGTGCATCCTCAATGGGATGTGCAAATGTATACATAGGATAGATACACCAAGCATCACCAGTTCTGTGATGATGAGATTTTTTAATTCTGTAAATTGCTGGATCTCTGAGGTTAATATTCGGAGAGGCCATATTAATTTTTGCTCTAAGCACCATAGACCCATCAGCATGTTTTCCTTCACGCATCTCTGTAAACCATTTAAGATGATCTTCTATTGAATGATCTCGCCAAGGTGAGTCTTTGCCAGGGGTTGTTAGCGTGCCTCTATTTTCCCTGATTTCATCAGCATTTTGCTGATCTACATAAGCAAAGCCAGACTTAATAAGGAGAACTGCTGCCTCATACATATGGTCAAAATAGTTACTTGCATAGTAGAGGTTTTCTTCTTTTTTAAAATTCCAATTAAAGCCCAACCACTTAACATTCTCGATGATGCTGTCGACATATTCTTGATTTTCTTTCTCTGGATTTGTGTCGTCAAAGCGAAGATGACATGCCCCAGAGAAGTCTTTAGCTAAACCAAAATTTAAAAAAATACTTTTGGCATGACCGATATGAAGGTACCCATTTGGCTCGGGAGGGAAACGCGTTCTTATTTTAGCTTCATCCAGACTTCCATTTGATTGATGGACACCATTCCCCGGTATTTTATTCCATAGTTTATTCTTATAAAGGTTGTTAGAAATATCTTTTTCAATCTTTGCTCTAATAAAGTTTGATGAACTAATAATTTTATTTTTTTGGTTAGTTGCCATTGCGATATTTTACACTGAATGCTGATAACTTTAGGTGAATTATGCTTCATAAAGCCGTGTTATGATTTTAATTATTTAGTAGAGTAAATCTTTTGGTAAATCTCTTTTTTGAAATCCTTGAATACCTTGCGGATGGAAAATTTCATTCTGGTGAAACGATGGCCAAGCATTTTAATGTATCACGAGTATCTATTTGGAATGCTATTGCTAAAGCTGAGGGTATCGGAGTCAAGATCTTTTCTGTTAGAGGGAAGGGGTATAAACTTCAACGGCCTGTTAGCTTATTAAATGAAAGTAAAATTAAGAATGCAATGGGTGAGGAGGGAGGTTGGTTTAATATTAAGGTGTTAGATACAGTAGATTCTACTAATAATTATTTAGTAAAAGCAGTTTCTTCTGATTACCCTCATGCCTCAGTTGTTGCTACCAATATTCAAACACAAGGAAAGGGTAGAAGGGGGCGACAATGGCAATCTGCGCTGGGTGAGAGTTTAACTTTTTCTTTCTTATGGAGGTTTACACAGGGCGCTGCTGCTTTATCAGGGTTAAGCCTTGCTGTAGGGGTAGCATTAATACGCGCTTTAAAAAAAATTAATATAAACAAAGCACTCCTCAAATGGCCCAATGATGTTTTAATTTTTGATGAGGGGCAATATAAAAAACTGGCAGGTATTCTGATAGAGTTACAGGGGGATACTGATGGCCAAAGCTCAGCTATTATAGGGGTTGGTTTAAACTTAAATATATCTAAAAATCAGTTTAAAAAAATTGATCAACCGGCAATCGACATCAATAATTTATTACCAGATCAAATAGACAGTAATTTCTTTATGGCAATAATAATCAAAGAGCTTGCAAATGTATTAGCTTCATTTGAAGCCGAGCAATTTAAACTCTTTAAAGATGAGTGGTTGAGTTATCATGCTTTTCAAGATAAGCCTATTAATATCATACTGGGAAATTCTCAAACTATATCAGGGAAAGCAATCAATATTAGCGATACAGGCGCATTAATTGTCAGCACGGATGAGGGAATAAAGTCATTTGCCTCAGGCGAGGTATCTGTTAGGAGTACAGAATAGATGTATTTATTGATTGACATTGGTAACACAAGGATTAAATGGCAGTATCGTGATGAAAAGAATATTTTTTTATCAAATGCAATCTTAATAGAAAATTTTATGGATATTGATTTATCTGAAATTAAATCAGTGAAAAAGGTTTTAGTTTCAAATGTAAATCACTCTGTAGTTTTAGATAGGCTAAAGGAAAATTTATCCCCTTTTGATTGTCCTATTATTGAAGTTAATTCAGAATCAAACCAAGATCTAATTAATGATTACACAGATAGGTCGACACTTGGAGTTGATCGTTGGTTAGCAGCATTAGGTGCATGGAGGTTATTTGGGAAAGATTTAATTATTATAAATGCTGGAACAGCAATCACTATTGATCTAATCCAGCTAGATAGTAAAAGAAAAGCCCATTTTAGAGGCGGGATGATTTTACCTGGCGTCGCCATAAGTTTAGGCATTCTAAATAACAGTACGAATTTAATTGATACAGAGATTGGACAAAGTCGTTACCCAAGTTTAAACACTAAAGATGCTGTTACCACAGGAATAATGACGAGTATTCAGGGTGCAGTGAATCAAGTTTGTAAGAAGCTACCCTCTAAGTTACCTATTTTGTTAACGGGTGGTGATGCAAATTTAATTCATGAGCAAGCAGAAGATGAATGGAAATCAAGAGTTAAGCTGCAAGATGGCTTGATTTTTGAGGGGCTAATGTTTTACGTTTAGTACATTATCTTTTTTTAATATATAGATCAGTGATTGTACCTTCTTTTATTTCTGCAGCCATTGCAACTGATTCAGAAAGTGTCGGGTGAGGGTGAATTGATAATCCGATATCGTTCGCATCAGCACCCATTTCAATCGATAAGACAGTCTCAGCAATAAGTTCACCTGCATTAGTGCCAACAATACTAGCCCCAATTATTCGGTTTGTTTTTTTATTGAAAATCAATTTTGTCATACCTTCTGTTCTATTGGTCGAAATTGCCCGTCCACTTGCCGCCCATGGAAAAACAGCTTTTTCAATTGCAATATTATTTGCTTTAGCCTCATCCTCAGTTACACCTGCCCATGCTATTTCTGGATCGGTGTAGGCAACTGAAGGAATTGTCATTGCTTGGAATTCTACTTTTTCGCCTGCAATAACCTCTGCCGCAATTTTTCCTTCATGTGTCGCTTTGTGAGCAAGCATAGGTTGCCCGACAATATCTCCTATGGCATAGATATGATTAACATTAGTTCTCATTTGCTTGTCGACTGAAATAAAGCCATGATCATCAACTTGGACTCCTGCTTTTTCAGCATCAATTTTATGCCCATTCGGTTTTCTACCAACCGCAACAAGCACTCGATCAAAGGTGGCTTTTTTTGGAACATCGCTGCCTTCAAAATGTACGATAACCCCTTCTTTTTTTGCCTCCATTTTTTCAACCTTCGTATTCAACCAAATATTTTCAAAACGGTTTTCCATTCTTCGCTGAAGCGGTTTAACAATATCTCTGTCACAGCCTTGAATTAATCCATCACTTAATTCTACTACTGATATATTACTTCCTAGCGCATCATAGACCGTACCCATCT
>Ga0257123_1002044_pt1 | contig 11299 bp, 9 predicted proteins | sample SI106_135metaG_FD_190185 | JGI IMG/M metagenome (GOLD analysis project Ga0257123, IMG submission 190185) | Marine microbial communities from Saanich Inlet, British Columbia, Canada - SI106_135 | ecosystem: Environmental > Aquatic > Marine > Inlet | place: Canada: British Columbia | collected...
CTTTTTTTGCAAGGTTCATTAATTTATCCCAATAATGGTTTTTGGCCAGCATACTATAATTTTTATTCTTTCCCACGCCCTTAAATTCAGATAACTGTGCTTTTACTGAGGATAATTCTTTTTCAACTTTATTTTTGTCACTACGTAGTTCTTTGAAGGAAGTGACTGAATCATCTACTCTCAACTGTAAAGCATCTCTATCAGCTTTAAGTGATTGATACGCCTCAAGGGTAATTGAATCATGTGAATTTCGTTCAATATCATCAAATAGAAATGCTGGCTTTTCATTAGGAAATTCAGCCTCCATCCAACACTTTAAATCACGGCCTAAAACATGACGTCGGTAAAACTACTAGAAAAAATGCTAAAGAATATTTAAACAAAGGAGATAAAAATATTTTCCTACCTAAATATCCATCCTTTACAGATTGGAAAAGAAGGTATAACCCGAAACTAGCTGCAAAAACTATAGCGTAGGGGTGTGACAGGTACGCAAGAGCCGCAAAGACACCGGCGACAATACTCCAGCCACGAAATGATAATGCGTGAATAGCGAGCAGAAGATAAAAAGCTGCGAGAGCCTTAGGCCATGTGAATAATACCTGTGAAATATAATACGGGCTAAAAGTAATGAGAAGTAAGCCGATAAAAGTGTATCTCAAACTCAAACCTAGACTTCTGAAGAGAAGACCCGCTCCAATGATTATCATTGCATTTAAGACAATACCAACAACAAGAAATTGTCTAAAATAGCGATCATCGCCTAGAGTGCCAACATCAGGCCAAACAGAGCCCGCATATTTAAATTTTGGTAGTGAGCCGACTTGTTTTGGTGGCGGGTCAAGTGCAGCTCTAAATGGAATAGATACCAGCGCCATTAGTATTGGTCTATTAGAGACTTCTTGGCCGGGCATAAGTGGGCGTTCATCTGCGAATGATATGTCACGCAAAAAAAACTCACCAACTAAATATGGCAGATAGTTATCTGCAGGCAAGTGACCATTTATGGTTTGTATTTTAACATGCAGGTTGTGATTCTTTATTACATAAGGCCCATCAAATAGGTTATCAGGAAATTTAATTGTCAGATTACTTATGCCGATACAAAGAATAGACAAGAGAAACCATGACGACCATGTAACCGTTATTTCTTTGGCATCGCTCTGAAGTTGAGAACGTAACTTTGTTTTAGTCCAATAGAGAATGGCAGCAGCATTTAATAACAACAGGATAATAATGGCAGCAGGCTGGCTATTTGAAGACAAATTACCAATAATCAGCCCCACCACAGCATAAAGGGCGACACCAATACCGCTTCCATAAGCAAATATTTCTAACCCTTTTGATTTAATTCTGCTAAAAAAAATATGAAACGTAGCAATTCCTATTAGTGGTATAGATAGGCAAATTATGGCTGCAAAAGAAATATCAAAAAGAACCTGGGGGACATAACTTATCATTATTATTTAAGCCTTGAACTACAAATTGCCAGCATTTGTTTAGACTCCACGCCTATACAACGGAGAGCCAGGGATAGTGACCTGCATTTAGTCATAAACTTATTACCGTTGAAATAGTGATTAAAAAATTTTGCTTTATAACGGCCGCGAACTGTCCTATTTTTCTTACAATGAAACCAACGTAATTGCATTAGACATCTCCTATAATATTCATCATAGTCTTTACTCGGGAACAATATGTATGGTCATTTATTGTTCGTGTTTGTGATGCCTCCTGAATACTTTTTGCATCTAAACGGCCGTTGGTGAATTCCTGCATAATACCTTCGAACTCCAACGCTGAGTCGAATAGTATGATTTCTGCATTTGGAATGTAATATTCTTCAATCTCGAGGCTTTCGACAAAATAAAGCTGAGTTGTTCCCGCCATCGCAGCCTCGAAGGTTCGAGGCCCTGGTGTGGACGGCACTAAATTATAGCGGTCATTCGCATAATGGAAATCTCGCCCAATGTTCAAAGTGAATTTCGATTTAGCATAAAACTCAGACAATGCATTATTGGATAATCGTTGGTTTTTTGTTGTTGAAAGATGGTCTTCAGGCCACTCATCCCCAAGTATCGTTGTTTTGTAACTGGTCAATATTCTTTCTAAATCAGTTATTAGCTTTATACGGTTCGGAAATGCAACACCACAAAAAAATATATCAATTTGTTTGCCATTATTTAAAGGTTTATAGTGCGCGGATTTGCTCGCAGCAAGAGGTAAGTGATGTGTATTATTATGGTTGTAATGAAGGCTCGCCCATTTGTCATTTGAGAAGATAAAATCAGCTAATTCGATTACTTTATAATTATAATCGAATTCATATGGATCATCGTGTAACCAGAAAGCTAGCGGGATATCATTTTTATCACATGAATGTCGCAATGAAAAATAGTCAGCATCATCAGGCATACAAGATCCAAAACTTAATACAATATCGGGTTTAATCTCTAATGTAATTTTAGCTGCCTGTTCCAATGGGCAATAAAAAACATTATCTACGCCTAGCGCTTGCTGAAACCCCTCTACAACATAAGATCTTAATACAGTGTTTCTGTTGGTTTGATCTGGTGATGCCCCTGTGATAAGTGCGCGAGAAAATTTCATAACTGTTTTTTTCCAATAGAAATTCTTGATATCCTTTTTATTTCACGTACTATTCGAAGAAAAGCCCCTTTAGTACCATTTGTTTTTCTATACGCTATAACTTTATTGAGTAGTGACCGATGCTTAACAACGTTACTATTAATAATGCTTATAACCTGAGCCTGATGTTGAGTACGCCCAGATCCGTTTTCATTAACCCAGACATTCTTGTTTAAAACGATTCCACAATCAGAGAGGGATATTGACACAGATGCATTTGTGAAATCAGAGGTTTTAATTGGGTTAAGATCGCACAATAATTTATCATACAATTTTTTTAACCATATGCTGTGAGTTTCAACTGTAACGAAAAGCTCAGCGTTAATTCCTTCTCGAGCTTTATCAATTTTCTCTGGTTGTGTAATCAGCTGTTTTATAATGGCAACCACTGGCCCAGGCTCTCCTTTAGGTACTATAAACCCATTTACTCCATGGGTTACACGCTCACCGAGAGCACCTATATCCGATACAATGGGCACAACGCCGGCCTGCCACACTTCAGACAGGGTTATGCAGTATGTTTCAGGCCAAATTGAAAGATGTAATGAAAGCGTCATCGTTTTCAATTGGTTCGTTATAGAACCAGCCGTATAGACACCATGGATTTCCACATTAGGCAGAGCAAGCTGTTGAAGGATTGTATTGTATGGCTCAATAACAGTACCAAATATATGGAATTTTACATTGTCATTTCGCAATTGATTTAAAGCATAGATAATGACGTCTGCGCCCTTATTCTTAGTAAAATTACCAATGATAGCAACATGAATAATATCTACTGGTCGAGTGCCATCAATAAATTGAGGCGTATTGCTTTCTACTGGTAAGGGAACCCCGCATATTTGAAGCTTATTGCTTAATCGAAGATGTGGAAAAATTTCTTTATACATAGAGGCGACACCTTCTGTATTAGCGTGAAGCACGTCGACCTGCTCAAGTATCCTCGCAAAAAAAGCACGCCTACTTGCTTGACTCCCTATTGCGATATTGTCTTTTGCATTGAGACAAATATCACAGCTAACAGTCGGCAACGATGATACATTGCAATAATTGTCTTGATATCCAATTAAGTTGAAATGTCGGCAGACTGCATAGTAATCATGAAGACTAAATATGCTGGGTATCCCTAATGCTTTTGTAATGTATGGAAGTGAAGGCGTGTGACTAATCAAATGCTGAAAGTGAACAAGATGGACGTCAAGTCGCGATAGAATTTCTGAGAACACACGCTCCCTAGCAGGGCAGGTAAGTAAAGTATCAGGTATGTCCGTGTCGAAATCATGGGTTTCGACGATAGTCATATTGTCATCATATAAGGCATTTCGTCTACCCAGCGGTAAAACAGTTCTATCGACGGTGTAAATATAAAACTGGAAGTGTTTTTTCAGGGCTGTTATCAATGCTTGCTGATAGACTTCGACTCCACCGTAGGGCTGAACACCTTGTATGTTATGTGTAACAATCAAAACTTTAGGGAGTTTTTTTCGAACGGAGCTACTCTGTCGTTTTTTCAATTTGGAAATTTCTAAAAATATGGTATCGACTCTGTTTAAATATAAGTGCTCCTTAGAAGCGCGATTTTGTGCCGATTGAGCCATTTTTATTCGCTTGTCTGGATTCGTCAGATAGTATTTTATCTTCTCAATACATTCTTCCTCTGATCGAAAACCAGCAAACTGCGTATCCTCATCAAAATAATTAGTTACTTCAGGTAATGACATATCAATTAATTGAAACCCACCTGCCAATGCGACCTCGAAAAGACGAGGCCCCGGTGTTGCTGCTGTTGAATCATTACCCGATGAAGAGAAATTCCGGTGTAATGTTAACGTCACTCGGCTTTTATTGGCGAATCGTGCGAACTCAGAATTAGGTGTTTTCCAAAGATAAGAACTCGGTGCCATTCTTAAGTCTGGTTTGAGTAAGTGAGGGTTGTGTGGTAGAGCAATTTTTAATTTTAGCCCTCTCAACTCTGTCTCGAGCTTCTTTAAAAAAGAAACTCGATTTGGCCATGCTGTGCCAGCAAAAAAAACATCATATAAAAGACCATCGTCACAAATCTCATGGTGATGTATCTTGGCACTAGCAGCAAAAGGAAGATGTCGCCCTTTTAACCCATACGCACTTACGCTCTCACTATTATTTGTAAACACAATATCAAAAATATCTGAATTTTCTTTATTGATTTGAAGTTCATATGGGTCTTCAGTGATCCAGAGTATACTAGCGCCACAAAGTGATGCGAGTCGAGCGCAAATTCCACGCTCAAGCTCCTCTCCATCAAAAGCAACGAAAAGATTGCATTTATTTTCTCTAGCGAGAGCAATGGCATCACCATAACCAGCTTTCACAACAACATCGGTGCGTGAATGACTCTCAAAAGCTTCTTTAATAGCTAGACATATATAATGATTTGGATTGCTTTTTTTGGTGTCTAAAAGAAGTATTTTCCATTTTTTATCGACTTTCATTTCCATTGACCTCCTTATTACCTATTTTGTTATTTGCGTCTAAAGAAAGATTTCACTTTCCTGAGTGGGCTAGTTACGCGCCAAGAGTTAGAGGACAATATTTGTCTAACAATGAGCCTGTTTTCGTTTGCGGCTTGATTGAGGCTGATGATCTGCTCATCACGTTCAACCATCGCTTGACCAAGACTAACGACCTCCCTGTCACGGTCAGTCACCATTTGGTTAAGATTGACAATCTGCTCATCACGTTCAACCATCGCTTGGCTAATACCTTGAATCTGTTGTGCAATATTGAGTCTATTTTTTAAATAATGACCTTGCACTTCATAAAAACTATTTTGAGCCGCCACCACTTTAGTTATGAAGTGATTCTCCATTTTTTTAAAAAATTCATTTTCTTGATGTAATTCTCTAAAGGAAATATAACTAATAGGTATATTTAATGGTAATATCCATTCGTAATCAATTAAGTAAATATTATTATCTGTAAATATAACATTTGAGAATATTATGTCTATATTTGAAACTCCTTTAAAACAAAGTTCACCATTCAATTCGCTATAATCATAATCCCCAAAAAATTTAATAAATTCACTTGTAACCATAGTTAAACTATCAAATACAGTAGTCTTGAAACCTGATTTTAATAGCTCTATATATTCAGAAATCACCTTGGACTCTTCATTATTAAATAGCTTTAAAGCCTTCTTAAATCTTTTTGTTAAACTTATTCCTTCTATGAACTCAAATGTAAGGCTGTCCTCTGTTTCTCTAATGATTTTTGCTACTTTTATCTTTGGATTTACAATAGAAGCCGTTAGGTTTGTGTAACTCTCTTTCATCCTTTTTAGGTGAGGAATCGCTTCTCTGCATAGTGCTTGTTTTTTAGTGAACCTTTTCCCATTATCTTCATAAATAACAGTCTTAAGTTGAAACTCTTTTGAACGCTCACTATTACATTTCACATATAACACTTTCATTTATTCACCACACACCACTAAAAAAGAGTTTGCAAAAAACTCATATTGATGATTTTCTATAATACCTTTCCATGCCTCAGTCTCATTAAACAGCTCATATCGTTCGCTATCAAAGTTAGGTGCTGGCACAAGTGAACTTGTCACATCCGGAAGAAAATTTTGGCTATATATTTCTATTGGCATTTTATAATCTGGATGAGGGTAGTAAAACTCTTGACCTCTGTAACCACTTTCTTCCAGCAAATTTTCTAACTCTTTTTTTCCGAAAGTTCTTACTTTATTGTTTCCTTGATACCCCGTAATACCATCAAATTCTTTCCCTGTATGATCTTCTTTTGCACCTGCAAAATATTTTAATCCATACCTATTTTCAATGGCTATTATCAACTTTCCACTAGGCTTTAGATATTTCTTTATATTTTTTAGAAAATCTTTATAGGGTTCACTCGTATCTGTAAAACTGCCTGCATATTCAAGAACCCCAATTAGGGTAATATAATCAAATTTTTTATTAAATTTAATATCATTTAAATTACCTACTATAATTTCAAGATTTTCATAGCCCTTATGTCTCTCATAATTAATTACTGATCTTCTCTTAGAAAGTTCGATAACTTTCACCTCATTAACCGACTGACACAAAGCTCCAGTAATAGCTCCACATCCACCACCTATCTCAAGGATGGAAGATTTTTTTTTGAATGGATACCAGTTTATAATATTCTGACGAATTGGGGATAGGTGATAAAGTACTGGCCATCGGTTATCATTAAATAATACATCACTATAATCCTTTGTTTTTTTTACAATTTCCAACAAGTCATCTTCAACTTCACCATCACTATAATAATCTGTACCCTTGTAAAAATTTAAATTTAGCTTTGCGCTCACTCAACACCTCCAGTAATCGATATTTCACTACCTAAGTCAAAAAAACCAACCATTTGGTTCGAGCCTATTACTTCAAAAATAATGGCATCATAAATTCTATCGTGCACTTCTATACCGTCTGCATTTAAATTCACACACCCTAAAGAAAGCATGTATTTACCAAGCTGCAAATTAGCTTTTTGTTTGAACACAACACTAAGCACATCTCCATCTTGATACGTACCTGTATGCACGTGCTTCATTGATGTATTGGTACCCGTAATTTCTAACCCTTTGCGGTCTTTTAAAGTGTATGCAAATATTGGTGCATGAATCACCTCAAAAAACTTAACTTTCATGACAACTTGAAAATCATCATTGTAGTTAATAATGGCGGATGGACTATTATTATAGTCCAATATTCCATAATCTATAATTACGGATTTTTTGTTTCCATAGTTATCTGCTTCCGGATGTTTTAAAAATGAGTCTTTAAGAGGCTCTTTTAATTTTCGCTCACTCTTCTCTTGTATATCTTTCTCATGGAAGTTACCAGACAAAACCTTTTTAAATGCATCAACTGAAAACTTAGGAATCCCATCAAAAACTATGTTCCCTGCATCGATCACAAACCCTCTATCACAATATCTAATAACACTGTCTAAGTCGTGAGTAACAAACAGAATAGTTCTGCCTTGCATCTGAAAGTTTTTAAATTTTTCAAAACATTTTATTTGAAATGCCATGTCTCCAACACTCAAAGCCTCATCAATAATCAAAATATCAGGCTCAACATTAATCGCCAAAGAAAATGCCAAGCGTGCAAACATGCCAGTGCTATAAACTTTAACTGGCTGATAAATAAACTCACCAATATCTGCAAACTCTAAAATGACTTCTATCTTAGGTTCCATTTCTTGCTGGCTAAAGCCCATTAAGGTACCATTTAAGTAAATATTCTCTAAGCCTGTCATTTCTGGGTTAAAGCCTGCGCCCAACTCGAGTAATGAGGCTATTTTGCCATTAACGTGGATGTCACCTGATGTTGGCGTTAAGACACCTGTTATCATCTTTAGCAGTGTTGATTTACCTGAGCCATTTTTACCAATAATGCCAACTGTTTCGCCTTTTTTAATTTCAAAACTAATATCGTTTGTGGCATAAAAATCATGGTGGTATGACTTTCTAAAGGGATGCAGTGCTTCTTTAAATCGATCTCGGGGTTTGTCGTATAGATGATAAACTTTTGTTACGTTTTTCACCCGTATCGCTATATTGTCTGTCATTACAGCACGTCCGTAAAATGTGGTCTTAGCTTTCTAAAAGTAAGGCCGCCTAATATAAATATCCCAGGGGTTACTAGCCAAAAATAGAGGGTCATATTAATGTCATTCCAAAACCATTGATGGTAAATCATGCTGTTTCTATAACCATCAATAATGTAGACCAGAGGGTTTAGTTGTACTATCCAATGGTATTTTTCAGGCACCATTTTCATTGACCAAAAGATGGGCGTCAGCCAAAAGCCAAATTGGAGCATCATTGCGATAAATTGTCCCGTATCCTTAAAAAACACGATGATAGAGGAGGTAAGCCATGATAATCCCAATAGTAAAATAGATAGGGAAAAAAGATAATAAGGGATTTGTAACCAATAGACTTCTGCTGAATAGCCATAGTAGAGGAACATAGCAAACATAAAGCAGATAAAAAAAGCATGCATGGCTAGGGCAGTCATTAATGAGACTATCGGTAACAAGCTGACTCTAAAAACCACTTTTTTAACTAAAAAGTTATTCGCAACAATACTACTTGTGCCATTTGTTAGGCCTTCGGAAAAATAGAACCATGGAAACATGCCGGTAATAAGCCATAAGATAAAGGGAAAGTCATCTACGGGTTGTGCCTTAAAACCAACTTGGAAAACAAACCAAAATATTAATACAGTAGCTGTTGGTTGAATAAATGCCCATATTACGCCAAGCATATTACCTAGGTAGCGCTGCTTAAAGTCATTTTTTGTTAATGACCATAGCATATGTCTATATTGAATAATGGCTTTTAAAAAATCAAACATTTTCTATCCGTAGCTTTTATTGTTATTTTTCTGCATTTTTTTATAAAAACACGTCTGCATTTTCTAAAAAAATGCCTTGTTGGTCTTTTTCAGAAAGTTGAGGCTGTTCCTGAAGTGTCCAGTCAATGCCTATGTTTGGATCATTCCAAATAATGCTCCGCTCATACTCTTTCGAATAATAATTGGTCACCTTATACAAAAACTCAGCAGTCTCAGATAATGTCAAAAAACCATGTGCAAATCCTTCTGGGACCCATAATTGTTTTTTATTTTCAGCTGACAGCTTCTCGCCCACCCACTTGCCGAATGTTGGCGAATTTTTCCTAATATCAACCGCAACATCAAACACCTCTCCTTGAGTAACACGCACAAGCTTGCCTTGTGCCTTTGGTGGCAATTGATAATGTAAACCTCTTAATACACCCTTGGTTGATTTGGAATGATTGTCTTGTACAAAATTAACACTATATCCAACAGCTTCTTCAAATTTTTTATGATTAAAACTCTCAAAGAAAAATCCTCGCTCATCAGTAAATACGGTTGGCTCGAATAAAATTACTTCAGGTATGGCTAGTGGTGTTGCTTTCATGATTAACCAGCCTCCTTTAATACTTGCATTAGATATTTTCCGTAATTATTTTTAAGCAGAGGTTGTGCTAATTCTTTAAGCTCGGCATTGCTAATCCACCCTTGGTTGTGGGCTATTTCTTCAGGACAGGCGATTTTTAAGCCTTGGCGATGTTCGATGGTTTGTACAAAACTATGAGCTTCCAATAATGATTCATGGGTGCCAGTATCAAGCCACGCATAACCCCTATCCATAACTTCAACTGATAGTTTGTTATCATCCATATAAAGCTTATTAATATCAGTAATTTCTAGCTCTCCACGATGTGATGGTTTGATTTTTTTGGCGTAATCAACCACTTTGTTATCGTAAAAATATAGGCCGGTTACTGCGTAGTTAGATTTTGGCTTTTCAGGCTTTTCTTCAAGGCTAATAACATTGCCATTTGCATCAAACTCAGCAACACCATAACGCTCTGGATCGTGCACATGATAGGTAAATACTGTTGCACCCTCTTGTTGTGAATTAGCCGAGGCAAGCAAGTGAGAAAACGAATGGCCATAAAATATGTTGTCACCCAAAACTAAGGCGGATGGTGCACCAGATAGAAACCCTTCAGCGATAATAAAGGCTTGTGCCAATCCATCTGGTGATGGTTGCACTGCATAGCTAATATCTAAGCCCCATTTTGATCCGTCGCCTAATAACTGTTCGAACAAAGGTGTGTCATGAGGTGTTGAAATAATGAGTATTTCTCGTATGCCTGCAAGCATAAGTGTCGTCAATGGATAATAAATCATTGGCTTGTCGAACACCGGTAACAATTGTTTTGAAATCACTTGGGTTACTGGATACAATCTAGTGCCAGACCCTCCCGCAAGAATAATACCTTTACGTTTCATTATAAATCTCCATAAGCTTGATTTAAAAAACGATCAACATGTATTTGCCACATGGGCATGAAAACACCAAATGTCTGGCTAATCTTATTTGTATTTAGTAATGAGTTTTCAGGTCGCTTTGCTGGCGTTGGATACTGCGATGTTGGTATAGGATTTAAATTAACAGAATGGCTAGATAAGCCATCAACAATAGATTGTCCTTTTTCAAGTAAATACTGCGCAAATCCGTACCAGCTTGTATTGCCACTAGGTGCAAGATGATAAATACCGGATAAATCTGTATTATTTCGTAGTGCCTGCATTAAGCACACAGAAGTAATATCAGCAATCAGCTCAGCACTCGTTGGTACGCCAATTTGATCACTAACAACACTTAACTCATCTTTTTCTTGAAATAATCTAATCATGTTCCCGGCAAAATTACTACCATAAGATCCATATACCCAGCTGGTTCTAAATATTAGGTGTTTACACCCGCTACCCGCAATTAACTCTTCACCCTTACACTTTGTACTTCCATATACATTGATCGGATTTGTTGGGTCAGATTCAACATAAGCATCTAGCTTTTCACCATCAAAGACATAATCTGTTGAATAATGCACTAACCATGCGTCTAAGTTTTTGGCCTCTTGAGCCATAACACCAACTGCAGTTGAATTAATAAGTTCTGCTTGGTTTTTATCCGATTCTGCTCGATCTACCGCAGTATAGGCTGCCGCATTTACAATGACATTAGGCTGGTAATCTTGTATTAAAGAGCGAAGACCTTGCAGATCTTT
>Ga0257123_1002046_pt1 | contig 11293 bp, 7 predicted proteins | sample SI106_135metaG_FD_190185 | JGI IMG/M metagenome (GOLD analysis project Ga0257123, IMG submission 190185) | Marine microbial communities from Saanich Inlet, British Columbia, Canada - SI106_135 | ecosystem: Environmental > Aquatic > Marine > Inlet | place: Canada: British Columbia | collected...
AAGTTGGAGCAAGTAGTCTTCGTCTTCGACGATCTTTGCTTTGAACCGTCCTTCGAACACGGGACCCTTCTTCCCCTGCTTTACAGACTCTCTGTATTTGGTGTTAAAGAAGGTGGCGTAGGATTGTTGAATCCTATTCATAAACTCAGAGATAAACCCGGGTTCGCCGTTCTCTGAACCCGGGTTTGAAAGATTCTGTTTCTCAAAGACTAAAAAATGAAAATGGTTCGGCAACAACGACCAGGAAACTATTTGAATATCTGGATACTTTTCTCTGTAGCGAGCGATATTGTTATAAAATTTCTCATAATCCTTCTGCTTAAAAAACAATTGCTGTTTTTCATGTCCACGATTGTAGATGTGATAAAACTTTCCTTTGGCGAGTGTTCTTCTTGGCATCTGGAGGATTCTAAGAACGAAAAGAATCGTGGCAATTCTCTTATTTAACTTTAATTTAACATCAACCCGGGTTCTAGAACCCGGGTTGGAATTCAAATTCAAACCCCCAAACATCAAAAAAACCCCACTCGAGTATATATCCTCGAGCAGGGTTTCTTTTAATTTTCATTCAGTGGAGACATAATGCTCCTCTCTGACGAAGTTTAGTTCCTTTTCCTCAACCCGGGTTCTAGAACCCGGGTTGGTTGGAAAAGGGAAGGTTATTTACTGTTTAAAAACTATTAGTTTTTGTCGAGTTTGTAACCAGCTGTATCAACATCAAGCAAGTAACCGTTCAACCAGTCGCTTGTTGTGTTTGAGTGAGATGGATCTGATTCATCAGACCAAGTCACCATGTCGATTCCAGTAACGGCTAGAGTTGCTGTACCGTCATTACCGTGAGCAATAGTTGTTGATTCAACAACTGAAGTCGCTCCAGTAATAGTAACTACTCCAGTAGCGTTTACGGCTGTTACACCTGTAATTGCTGCTGCAGTAATCTTAGTAACAATCAAATCTCCAACTCCTGTAATTGTTGCGGCTGCTGCCGTTCCAGCTACAGAAACTACTGTACCGTTAATTGTCAATCCACCAGTAACAGTTGTACTTGGTGTAGTGGCAACAACTGCAGTAACAGTTGATGTATTTCCGGCTACCTTCGTTCCAGCTGCTGCGTAAGCTGCATCTCGTAAGAGAGTTACAGTTACACCATCTGAACTTTCAGCTGTATCTGCTTCTTCAGTATTAGAAGCGAAAACTGCGAATGTTCGAGATTCACCTGAAGCGAGTCGTTCACCAGCAAGGTCAACAACGATTCGAACCGCTGTATCATTAGTAGCAACAACTGTTGTAGCTGCTGTTGTGAATACTTGGTTTGAATCAGGAGATCCGCTTACAACTTTTTGAGTTGTAAATGCAGTAGCACTATCAATGAAGTTAATACCATTCATTCCGAGGTCCATAGTTACGTGTCCGATTTCAGCGTTATCCGCTGCATCTGCTGTAACTGTGAATCGGTAGAATTCAGTAGAAGATATTGATGGCATGTTCATTGAAGGTTGTGTTGCCGCAGGTTCGATAGTCAAGGCAGTGTTGTAAATAACAAAGTCTTGTCCAACTGCAGTTCCCCAGTATGGAGAAGCTGGAATTGAAATATCGTCTCCTGTTGCAGCTGTAACAGCTTCAATACCGTACGGTGTAGTATCGTCGTTCAAGTTCAATTGCATTCGAACCGCAGTTTGATTTGCTTTTGTAATATCTCGAACGTCAACCTTCACTGTAACGAATGTAGAATCGTCTTTTGGAACTCGAATTCGATCAGCGTTAGCCATTTCGAAGTGCAAGAGTCCAGAAGCCATTGTCTTTTCTTGGATCAATGATCCAGCTTCGTTGTACAACTTGAAGTCCAATCGGTCACCAGCACCTGTGTTAACGCCATCATCGTCCATGTCGTTTTCAAGGTACAAGTCCTTAATTTGTACTTCGTCGTCTGCAGCGTTGAATCGAACCTTCAATACTTCAACGTTTGATTGACCAGCAATCAAAATATCTGAAGCTACTGTAGAGTCCAATGACGCTGTCAAAGTACCTGAAGAAACAAGTTCGAACATTTTACCGTTAATGTCGTTAGTGGCAGTAATAGCCGCTGAGCCATTACCTCCGTAAACAGTAACCGTTTGTCCGTTTTCTACATTGTCAGCATCTACATCTTCCAAATCAAGTTTCATTTGGTGTTTGATAGTTGCTGTACCTGCACTACCGTCATTCGTTGCCGTATTAACTGTAATGCTTGTGTCTTCAGTAACTACTGTAATCGCTGCGTATTCTGAGTTTCCTGACAAGAGAACAATGTCTCCTACGAGGTATCCAGTTGTATCAGTCATTGATACAACATTTGAAGCAACTCCTGAGTACGCGAGCGCAACAGCTGTAGCTGAAGCTTCGATAGTATCAACTACTACTACGAATTCTTTTTGTCCAGCTGATGGGATTACAACAGACAAGTCGTTGAATGTTGCTTTTCCGCTAGAGTTCAAGTTCTTCGCAGAACCTTGTTGTGTACCATCTACGAATACTGCCAACGTGAAGTTAGTGTATGTTCGTGGTCCTCCAGATTCTCCGAGTGTTGCGTTCGTTGTATTATCAACTACATCAACACCAACTGTCATAGATGTAACGTTTACGTCACCTGAGTCATTGTTATCCATAGTAACTTCCATGAATGTAACATCATCAACTCCTGCAACGAGTTTGTCTCCATCAGACAATCCTGAAGTTTCTGTAAGTGTAACGATAGATTGTTGTACGTTTACGAATGATCCTGTAGCAGATCCGAGAAGTCCCGTAGAAGCTACTTGGTCACCTGTAGAAATGTACTCTGGTGATTGGAAGTCAGCAGATGCGATTTCCAATTTCAATTTGTCTCCTGTTGAAGCTGCATCTTGAATGTTCATAACAACTTTCATGATAGATGTACCTGCAATTTCAAATGTAGTATTGAAGTTCAATGTGTAGTTTGTAACTGTTCCGTCTGATCCAGTTCGAAGACTGAAGTCGTTTTCTGTGTCGATCAATTGATCGTTCAAGAAAAGTCGGAAGTTATCAAATGTAGCATTGAAGTTAGCAAGTGTATCTGATCCTGCAACCTCTGATCCAGTAGCAACATCGATGTAGATACCGTCTGTCAAGAGAGGTTGATCAACAACCAATCGAGCAGTCAAAGCAACAACATCGTTTGATCCTGAAGAGTATTCTTGGTTTCCAAGTGATGAAGGATCACGTGAAACGTTCAAGTCTCCTGAGTCAATAGTGTATGTAGCCAATGTAGCACATGAGTCTTCTGCAGCAGAAGTTCCTGAAGTACAGCTTCCTGCTGATGATCCAGTAACCGCTTTAACTCCGAATGAAGTTCCGATTTCAACACCAACAATGTCTTCGTAGTTATCTACTTTGAAAACAATAGTGTCAGAAGCTTCAGCAGACACGATGTCTGCACGAAGTGAGAAGATCTTTGAGTCTCCGTCCTCAAGAACGAATCCTCCAGTTACTCCATTGTCCAATCGGAAAGTGAGGTAGTCACCATCAATGATTGATTCAGCAGAAACTTGTTCACCTGAAACGTAAAGAGCTACGTTTTCAAGATCGTCTTCAAGTTCAGCTGTACCATCGTTTTTGAAAGTAATAGCTCGAAGTTCAACATCTTTGTTAGTGTTAGATCCGTTCAAGAGTCGGTATTTACCGATTTCAATGAAGTTGTCTCCAACATCAACAGTAGTGTCTGATCCAAGGTTTGTGAAAGTCAAAGTTGAAACTTGGTAGTCAGCAACTTCCATTTCTTCACCTTCAATTGGAAAGTCTCCTACAACATTAACTGCAGTAGAAGCTACGTCGTCAGCACTAACCAATGCGAATCGGCTGTGGTGTCCAACGTTTTTGTCAGTAGCTTCGATGTACTTAGCAGAAGCCACTACATCAGCGATGAGTGTTTGTCCTGCAGGTACTACTACTGGAGGGTTGAATCGAAGTTCAACAATATCGTCGTTGTTAACAGATTTGTCGTTTCCAACTTTGAATCCGTCAATTTCCAACCATACGTTGTCGAAATCGTCGTTGTCACCTAGTCCCAAACGAGTGTATGTCATAGAAGAAATTTCTACGTCACTGTCGTCTGAAGCAGTAACTTCAACCGTCAAGTAAGGTACTGACGTTGCGTTGTAAGGAACGTTTGTTCCTCGTGGAGTCATGTCTGAAAGATTCACTTCAAGTGTTCCTTCAGCTGGTCCAATAATTGGTGCAACAACAAGTTGTGAGTTGTATGTGATGTGCGCTGTTTCAGCACGAGTTACAGCGTTTGATGGTCCAAATGTTCCATCTCCGTAACCTCGCATAAGCCCGTTGTTGTATGCTGTTTCAACGTATCCGTAGAACCAGTCGCTTCCTGAAACATCATCAAAGTGAGGTGCTCCTGAAAGATCTTGGTCAATCTCGAATGCGTTTACAACCATTTTAGCAACTTCAACTCGGTTGATACCAACACCTGGTCGGAAAAGTCCGTCCGGGTATCCGTTAATCCATCCGTAGTTGTACATTGTTTCAACATAGTCGTAGTACCAAGCGTCTGCTGATACGTCTGGGAAGTGTGGACCTCCTGTAGTATCAAAGTCAACGCCTGATGCGAGAACAATGATTTTTGAAACTTCTGCCCGATTCAATTGTCGGTTTGGTGCAAAAGATCCATCATCGTTACCGCCCAAAACACCTTGGTCCATAAGCTCTTCGATAGCTTCTTCGGCCCAAGATGGAATTTCCGCTGCGTCAGTGAAAGGCAACGCTGCACTTGCAACTGGTGCAAGAATAGTGAATGCCATAGCCACGAAGGCTACTGAGGCAACGCTTTTTTTAATTCGACTAAATAAGTCCATTTTAAGCGTGTTTATAAAAATAGTAATAATCGCCCGCCGTGTAAGACAGGCGAGTGAATTTGTTTTCATTTCTCTCTAGAAAAGAGGTCTTCAAACGAGTTTCAAATGAGTATCTTGAAGCTCTCGACAGTCTCTTCCGGCCACGGGTATCAAAGACCGAGATCTTTTTCGCGCGGTAGAATGGTTATTGAAAGCCCCCTTTCGAACCAATTTACAGGCGAGACGGGAACCCCGGCTGGGGGCAAGCCGTCTAAATCTTCGGAACCCTACTCGGGGAGCGAAAAAAGTCAAGTTTTCTCGCCGATACTCCTCCATAAAATTCCAGACACTCAAACGGACGATTCTTCAATTTGTTACTCGGTTTTCGACTTTTTACGTTGACAGAGTGGTGGAAATGTTTTTAAACCCGGGTTCTAAAGCCCCCCAACCCGGGTTAATTTTCAATAAATTCTCTGCAAAAACTTTCAATTTCTGCCTTCGGAACCGTCTGAATAATTGTCTGGTGATACGTGTTTGTTGTTGATGAAGGGGTGTATAAAGTTGTCTCTTCGTTCGTTTTTTCCATAATTCCAAGAATCCCTGCACTCTTCTCTGCAGAACTTTGGAGATTCTAGAGAGCCGCTTTTGTCGCTTCTAGTGCTCGTTTTGTTTCGAGAACAGTGTTTTCAATTTCTTTATATTTATCGGTTCCCTCTTCTGCTTTGATAAGTAAATCTTGAGAAAGCCTTTTGAGTTTATTCTCTAAACTCTCTGCTTTTCCTTCTAATCGCCCTTCTTTTATTTCCTCCAAAATTCCTTCCCCCAAATTATCTTCCACAAAAGCCTGTGCTTTTTGCCATGATGAAGAAACCTCAAGATTCTGAGAAAGCATAATCCCTGCACCCACAAAGAAAACCAATATAAAAAGTCGTTTAATCATTGAGAATAAAAAGACTCTCTAATTGTGGATTTCTGCAACAAAAAAGCAAGCGAAAGCCTACTCACTCGTTCGCCCAACCCCGAAGGCTTCTGCATTTTCCATGAGTGATTCTTGAAGTGCTTCAATAGCTTTTTGTGTTTCTTTAATTGCTTTTTGTGTCTTCATTATTGATTTTTCAATCTCATAATATTTATCACTTCCTTCTTCTACTTTATCAAGTAGTGCTCGTGAAAGTTCGTGCAACTTTTCTTCAAGCTTCCCCTTTCTTTCAAGCAGCCCTTCCATGCTCGTGTCTTTAAAAATCTCTTCCCCTGTTTTTTCTTCAACAAATTCTTTTATTCCTTCCTTTAGATTTGGAAAATCAACATTCTCTACAATAAAACCTCCCACAAGAATGAGTATTACGATAATGATTAAACGTTTGACCATGAAAAAAAATTAAAAGAGTTCTCGCACATCACGCCCCTGAAAGTTTCTCAGAAATTGAGAAAGATCTTTCACCGTCTCTGGAGAAATACCTTTTTGCCCTTTTTCAATGGGAGATGGTTTTCTAATTGAATGATGAACGCGTTGAATAATTTCGATTTGTGCCAAGACAACCACCTCTACAAAGCAGTGCGGACAGGGAATGAAGAATTCAATGTTCTTTGGACTCACTCCTTCTATATTGATTTCTGCCTCATCAAAAAAAGCTCCACATTCCGGACAAGGTACATCTGTTCGTATCCGATCTATGATCTGTTGAAAATGTGAAAATTTCATACGCCCTAATTGTGAGGGGCGAAAAAATAAAACGCAAATAAAAAAGCCCAAACCCGGGTTCTAGGAAATTTCGAACCCGGGTTGGTTAGAAACTCAATGCATTTCGGAATTCTGCTCGCGACACTTCTTTTCCGAAGTCGACATTTCGTCCTGTGATTCTTTTTATCATTGCCGTCGCCTCTACTGACTCCACCTTCACGGTTGGGTGAAAGAAAGGAGCTTTTGTGTATCGATCTCGGTGACTCAAAAGTGCTGATTGGTAGAACCAGTCGTTTTTATTTACGTCAGAGAAAGGGTTTGTTCCTGGTAAAATAAGTGACCGTTGTACACCGTAGACAAACACGGGCACGCCTTCCATTTTTGAATCCTGCAGTTTAAATGTCAGTCCTGACAAATATGGTTCGTAGATGAAATAAAACATTCCTGCCCGAGAAAGTGTTCGATCTGGGAAAGAAATTTCTCCTTTCTTTTGTTTCAGATATTTATAAAGGACACGACTGTCAGGTCTTGCCTGCAATGGGTGTTCCGTCTTCATGTTGGGTTCGTACCCAGGATACCACTGAGAAGCGGCAACTCTTTTTTCGTACGATTCAATAGGAACCTCTTTACTTTGAAAATTTCTCCCTGGTGTTGGATTGTCTTGTGGAGTTACCGGATCGGCTTTTACCACATATTGAGAGACCCATACCGCAAAGTGAATCAAGTCTTCATTTCCGAAGGCGTCAATTACACGAAGTGAAATCTGTTTTTCTCCTGGTGTTGAAAATGTCTTTGAAACCTTCACTGATCCTGCTGCAATTTTTCGTCCTTTTGAAATCAAATCATTCCGTCCTTTGTAATCAAAGTCCCATGCATATTGCAATTCTCGTCCGACACTATCGACCGCATCAAACTCAAAGACTGTCTTCGTGTCTCCGTATCGACGCGTTGCTTTCACTCGTGCCTTTGGGTACTCATTATAAGGAAAGACCGTCACCGCTCGTGCGATGCTTGTTACCTTTCCGCTTTGGTCCTGTGTTTGCATTCTCGTAATGTATTGTCCGGCTTCTGTGTATCGCCATTCAAATGATGTCATTGATCGAAATCGGTTGTCCCATTTTCCATCTCCATCCGCATCGAATCGAATCTTGATTCGTGAGTTTGGTGTTTGAGAGTCTTGCACCTTTGGGAAAAATCGAACCTTTTGTCCGACATATATATATCGTTGATCGACAGTAAAGTTTCCGTGTGGTGCTGAACTCGAAACAACTTGAAGCGCTACCATTGCGTCTGTTGAAACAAGGTCTCTGTTCTGAACTTGCACCATTGGTTTATATTTTCCAGGTCGTGAGTACACGTGTTCCACGGTAGAGTTTCTGTGAAATGGAGTATCCCATACTCCGTCTCCTTCGAAGTCCCATCGGTACGTAAACCCTGAATTTCCCCCGTTCATCTGACGGATGTTTGATGTAAATCGAACCTTGTCCCCCGCCACAACTTTAAAGAATGTTTGTTTTGTTTGTCCTGAAGTAAAGTATGTACTTCGTGTTTGGTTGTACACTCTCACTTCCGCTCGATAATCGAGTGGGTCTTCTTTTGTAGAAACCGTAACGAGTGTCTCTTCACATTTCGGATGCGCTCGGTCATAACACGTTCGTACTCGTACTTCATGTTTCCCTGGAGCATCGAATTTCTTGAAGACGATGTTCTTTCCTCTAATAAATTCTTCCCCAGCAAATCCCCATTCCATCCATGCATGAACTGGTGTTCGTGAGCGAGAAGCATCAAATCGAAAGACCGTGTCTTCTGTGTACCCTACCTTTCCTGGAGAGACATCCACAATCGGAGCCACTACCACTGGAGAGGATACTCTCATTTTTGGCCATGTTGTTCTCAGCATTGCTCGACGAACATTCGCTCCCTTAGAAGTCAGATTTTCAATTCCTCGCACTCTTTTAATAGTTCCGTCTTCAAACTTCACCTCAACGGTTGGTGAGACCTGTCCCACTTCATGAAGAGAGTAGGAATGCGTCACAATCTTTTGTCGAGAATACGACGTATCAAATCGTCCGTCTGAATTAAAGTCCCATCGTGACAGGACTTTGTCTGGATCTTCTGTTCGTGGGAGCGATACTTTGAGTTCAAAATATGCTGGCTCTCCTGCTTTGATCTTTGTTGGACGAACTGAAATCCATGCTTTTCGATAGATGTCTCCCACAACTTTATAGGTTCGGTAGGTCGACTGAACCATTGATGTGTTTCTTTCTCGCACCTGCAATCGTGCTCGATGCGTTCCAAGGTTCATTGGTTTGTATGTTTTTTGTGCACGAGAGCTCCAATCACTCCAGGCTTCTCCGCCTTTAAATTGGAATCGATATTCTAAACCACCCTTTCGTCCTTGTGAGTTGAGAGAGTCTGTCGCATCGAATTTGAACTCTTTCGCAATCTCTCCTGTGGCTGGGCTAACAGTCAAATTCGCCGTCGGCAAGGTTGATGCCCAAGCTGTGTTACAGAAGAAAAACGAGATAATACTCAAAATCATTCGGGTTATTATACCACAAAGCACTCCTTAATACAAGGGTGAAACCCCCTTTCCAAACCCGGGTTGGGGTTCCTTGAACCCGGGTTAGAATTCCCCTACACTTCCCACGAAATTTTCAAATAAAAAAACTCATGAATATCCACTCAAAGAAACTTAAAAACGGACTCCGAATTCAAGCCATTGAAATGCCGGGAACCAATGTTGTCACAACGTTAATCCTCGTCGGCGCAGGATCTCGATACGAAGACATGCCGATTGCAGGAATCTCTCACTTTCTCGAACACATGTTCTTCAAGGGCGCTAAAAAATACGACACGCCGAAAGCGGTTGCCGAAGCGGTCGATAGTTTTGGCGGAGAATTCAATGCGTTTACGGGAAAAGAATACGCGGGATACTACGTAAAATCTGGACAAGAAAACCTCGAAAAGTCGCTCGACGTGCTGTCTGACATGATGCTTCATTCTCGCTTTAATCCTGCAGAAATTGATCGCGAACGGGGAGTGATTTTGGAAGAAATGGCGATGTATCTCGATGCCCCGATGTATCAAATCAGTTGGGATTTCGAACAATTGGTATTCGGAGACCAGCCGTTGGGACGTGATCAGATTGGAACGAAAGAATTGATTAAGTCCGTTACCCAAGCGCAATTCAAGCAATATCAAAAAGAACTGTATGTGCCGGAAAACACGGTCATTACCCTCGCTGGAGCGGTAGATGAAAAAAGTCTCGATTTACTGGAACAATATTTCCAATTTGAGGATTTGAAAAAATCTCGAGAGCAACTTCCTTTTGATGAAAATATTCAGACAGAAAAATTTAAAATACGAGTCAAAAAAACTGAGCAATATCACATTTCGTTGGGGCTTCGAACAATGAGTGAACAAGACGAACGATTTCCGACATTAAAAGTATTGGCAACAATTCTCGGTGGAAATATGAGTGCCCGAATGTTCCAAAATGTCCGAGAAAAAAAGGGACTCTGTTATTCAATTCGAACCCAAATTGATGAATTTACCGATACGGGTCTCATGACAACCAGAGCCGGCGTGAAACTCGATGATGTTTTGAAGGCAACCCAAGCCATTCGTGACGAGTATGACGATATTGTGACCAATGGAGTTGGTGAGGATGAAGTGACAAAAGCCAAAAATTACCTCTGCGGAAAAACCGATCTCCGTACAGAAGATACCGAGGAAGTCGCTCATCACTTCGCAAAGGACACTCTTCTATACTCTATGAAAGAAGATTTTGATGCCCTCAAACGAGCTATCCGAGAAGTAAAAAAAGAAGATGTCGATGCACTCGCGAAAGAATTGCTAAAAGGAGAAAATCTTCGCTTCGCAGGAATCGGTCCGAAGATTGATGAAGATAAACTTCTAGAGATAATTTCCTGATTCTAAACCCGGGTTCTAAAAAAGACCTTTCTGGGCTGAACCCGGGTTGATTTCGCCCCTTTTTTGTGGTATAATTAGGAGATGGACATACTTTTATTTCCAACAGGTCCGATTGCCTCACTCTTGATTGCCTCTTTACTGGGAGCATTCTTGGGGCTCTGGCGAGAAATGCAGGACCAAAAGAAAAATAGAAATAGTTTCATGGGACTTCGGACTATGACATTGCTTTGTTTACTCGGAGCGCTGTCTACGATCTTCCCACAATTTCCATACTTGCCGATTATTCTCTTCGGAGCGGTGACAGCCTTGGTTGTTATTGGGCATGCCCATGGGAATTTTGTGATGCAAAGAATTGGAATGACCAGTGAGCTCTCCGCTCTCCTTACCTTCTTTATCGGACTCTTGATTGGATTTGAACAGCAAACACTGGCGATACTTTTGACGGTATTCTTGGGGGGAATTAATGCTTTCCGCGACACACTGCATAAATTTGCAAAGACACTTCAAATACACGAATGGATGGGAATGCTTCAACTCTTGGCGCTGTCGGGAGCCGTGCTTCCTTTCTTGCCACGAGAAGCCATTGATCCATGGGGCGTGTTTGTTCCATTTCATGTGTGGCTTTTGATTATCCTTATCTCTGGAATCGGATTTTTTGGATACTTTTTGATTAAATATCTCGGCGCCCAAGGAGGAATTCCATTGACCGGATTCCTTGGTGGAATTGTTTCGAGTACCGCGGTGACCATTTCTATGGCGACAAGGTCTAGGGAGGCAGATCTTCCAAATATTTTTGCAGGAGGGGTTTTGATTGCGTTGGCAACAATGCAACTGCGAG
>Ga0257123_1002048_pt1 | contig 11289 bp, 9 predicted proteins | sample SI106_135metaG_FD_190185 | JGI IMG/M metagenome (GOLD analysis project Ga0257123, IMG submission 190185) | Marine microbial communities from Saanich Inlet, British Columbia, Canada - SI106_135 | ecosystem: Environmental > Aquatic > Marine > Inlet | place: Canada: British Columbia | collected...
GTAAAGGAACACGGATGAAATCCGATGCTCCAAAAGTAATTCATAAGCTGGCAGGATTGCCCATGGTGACACGGGTTATTCAGTTAAGCGAGGCAATTGGCTCTGTTAAAACAGTTGTCATTATCGGTTATAAATACCAGATGGTCATGGATGCATTAGCCGATGAAAATGTTGAGTATGCTTTACAAAAAGACCAGTTGGGTACCGGTCATGCTGTGGAACAGGCCAGAGATAACCTGAAAAACTTCAAAGGGAATGTTCTTATTTTATCCGGTGATGTGCCATTGCTTTCAAAATCAACGCTGCTGAATCTCCTTTCTACACATTCAAGTAGCGAGGCTGATGCAACGATTCTTTCAGCAGATGTGGATGATCCGACAGGATATGGTAGAGTAATTCGCCGGAACGATAATACGCTTGATAAAATCGTCGAACATAAAGATGCCAGCGATGATCAGCGACTAATTCCTGAAATTAATGCTGGTATTTATATAATAAATTCTGAAACTTTATTCGAGTTGCTGCCTAAGGTGAAAAATAAAAATGCTCAGCAGGAATACTACCTGCCGGATGTTTTACCGATGATTTTGTCGAAAAAAGGCAAAGTATCTATTGAAAAAACCGAAAATTCTCACGAAATTCTAGGTGTGAATACCGTCAAACAATTAGAGGAACTCAATGAAATATTTAAAAAGCAAGATGAGAAATAGATTTTACTTTCTTACTATAATGCTTCTTTCCCCTCTTATTTGCCAGGGAATTTCTAGCAGATTACCAGAAATTGGCACACCTGGAGATACACCATCTTTCACAAACTCAATTTTGAATCCAAGCAAACTTCAGGTCCAACATGGTATTACATTTACCACCAGTATGGGTAATGGCAGTTCTCAATCTGCCGGAATATATTCAAACTATATGACCTATCGTATTTCAGATAAATGGGATGTTCAAACTGGAATCCATCTTATTTCAAGCAGCGGATCCAATATGTTTGGGAATACCAATCAACCCAATGTTGATTTTGAAATGGAATTAAATTATCGACCTTCCGACAATGTACTGCTGCAATTTGGATTTGCAAAAATTTCCTCAAATAATCTTTACTATAATCATAGATTCAATAATTATTCATTTACCCATTAAGTCATATATCAATGATTTCTACAATGATTAATCTTATCTATCTAAACCACATCAGTTTGCAGTTCTGACCCCTTGACAAAAAAAAATAAAAAACGAATAAAAAAAAGAAAACCGGCTAAAAGATCATCGTCATTTAATTTCAGAAATATGATGTCAAATGTGATGATGTTTGGTCTTGGTATGATCGTTATTGGATTCATCTGGTCCTTTTTATCAAATTTTGGTATAGAAGGAAAATTAGATTTTGAAACCACAAAAGATCTATCAGCCTTGGTAAAACCATCTATTTACGAAGAAAAAACAGGTCATATCATCAGGGTTGAAGTACTCAATGGCTGTGGTGTCAGGAAACTGGCTGCACTATACCGAGAATTTTTAAGGGACCAGGGAATTGATGTTATCCGTTCGAAAAATGCTGATAACTCAGAGTACGAAAAAACAATTATAATCCGCCGAAAAGGGTCACAGGGGATAGCTGAAGAATTATCACGGATAATGGGTGTGGATCCTGCAAAAATTGAAACTATATCATCTCCTGATGCTGTAATTGATGCCACAATTATTATTGGGCAGGATTATGATGATTTAACTTCCTTCAAAGAAGCGCTTCATTATAAAGAGCCCTGATCTTTTCATGACATTTTTTAAATGTTAATTGTTATCAACAACAATTTTTAATCACAACTAAATATCCAATAATAAAATAACCAATGAATAAAAAGCGTAAAACTGAACCTGTAGAACAAATATCCAACAAAATTGGATCACTCATGCTGGATAAAAAAGCACAGGATATAATCCTTCTTGATGTCCGTGAAGTAACTCCGATGACTGATTTTTTTATACTCTGTACAGCGGATTCGCATCCGCAGGCACGAGCGATTAAAAATCATATCGAAGATGAACTCGTAAAAGAAAAGATAAAACCATGGCATATTGAAGGCATTCAAAGCATGGAATGGATCCTCATGGATTATGTAAACATCGTTATAAATGTTTTTAGTCCTAAAGCCCGCGAATTTTATAATCTTGAACGATTATGGGGAGACGCAATTGTCACGGAAATATCCGATGAGGGCAAGGAATGATCGAGAAGGTCTCTTCTTTTATAACTGAATCTCTCACCCGCTTAGGGTACAAAATCACTCCTTTTTCTGTTCAGTCGCCTAATCGTCCTGAGCTGGGAGATATTGCTTCAAATGTCGCTTTAACCCTGGCCAAAGAATTGAAAATGTCGCCAATGGTTATTGCCGAGACAATAATTGCCGATATACAGGATACCGATGAAAATTTCTTTAGTGAAATTCATGCAGCCAATCCTGGTTTTATCAATTTCAGAATCAATCCGGATTATTATTACAGTCAATTAAAATCCATTTTTACTGAGTCAGACTCCTGGGGTAAAAACGATTCAGGTAATGGTAAGAGAGCATTGGTGGAATTTGTCAGTGCTAACCCTACCGGACCCCTTACTGTCGGTCACGGTCGTGGTGCTGTTCTTGGCGATTGTGTCAGCAGTATTCTGGATTGGAACGGATTTGATGTTCAGCGCGAATATTATTTCAACAATGCCGGCCGCCAAATGAAGATGCTTGGTCTTTCTGTTTACAATCGTTATCTCCAAATTTGTGGTCAGGAAATTGATTTTCCTGAAGACTATTATCAAGGCGATTATATAAAAGATATCGCTGCCACAATTTCTGAGGAAATCGGTTCTGCCAATATCGGACAACCTGAGGCGTCAATTTTCAGGGATAGCGCTGAGAAACTCATCTTTGATGATATAAAAAAAACATTGAAGGATATTCACCTGGTTTTTGATTCATTCTTTAATGAGAAGGAACTGTATGATAATGGTTCAATCCAGAAAATCCTCGATGATCTAAAAGCTCTTGATCTCATATATTCAAAGGATAATGCTACCTGGTTCAAGGGCACAACCGTTGGTCGTGAAGCGGATAAGGTTTTGGTGAAATCCACTGGAGAGCCGACCTATCGTCTCCCGGATATGGCCTATCACAGGGAAAAAATTGAAAGAGGATATGATAAAATTGTCGATGTTTTTGGTGCGGACCATGCCGATGCCTATCCGGATGTCCTCGCTGTTTTGGATGCTCTCGATAATGATACGACAAAAATCGAAGTACTGATTCACCAGTTTGTAACAATTTATCAGGATGGTGAACAGGTAAAAATGTCTACTCGAAAAGCAAATTTCATCTCGCTGGATCAGCTTATTGAGGATGTGGGTGCTGACGTGGTGAGATATTTTTTCATCATGCGTGGGATGAATACTCATCTGAACTTTGATTTAAATCTGGCCAGAGACCATTCCGATATGAACCCAGTATTTTATCTTCAATATGCCCATGCCAGGGTCTGCAGTATTATGGCAAGAGCAAAAGCCATAGAGATTGAACCAGATTTGGAAACATCACTGGACATCCTGACCAAAGATATTGAATTAAGACTAATTCGCAAACTCCTGGATTTCCCCGTCATTGTGCGCAAGTCCGCCATTAGTCTTGAACCGCAATCGATTGCCACATATTTACAGGAAACGGCATCAATATTTCACAAATTTTATGCCCATGAAAGAGTGATATCAGATGATGCAGAATTAACGGCAGCCAGGATGGTCCTCATTGCCGCCTTCCGGATTGTTATTTTTAATGGACTCACTCTGCTGGGTCTGTCTGCTCCAGAAAAAATGTAATGGATCTCTCCACCGTACTTCCCTCCTATTTTCAATACTTCTTAATTTCATTTTTTTCACTTTTCTCCCTGGTGAACCCCATTGGACTCAGCCCTGTATACCTGTCAATGGTGGAACATTTTGATGAAAGGGAGAAAAAGAAAGTACTCCTCAAAGCAATACTCACGGCCACATCTGTTCTTATAATATTTATGATGATTGGTAGATTAATTTTTACATTTTTTGGTATTACAGTGGATGCCTTCAGAATTGTCGGCGGCATACTTTTTTTTAAGATGGGTATGGGAATGATGGAAGGAAAAGTTTCCAGAACAAAATCGACTCCAAAAGAAGAAGAGGAAGCTCAGGATAAAGACGAGATCGCCTTTACACCCATTGGCATCCCTCTCATTGCCGGACCTGGTGCGATTACTTCCGTGATGATTCTATCTTCTGAAGCGACAAATTTTATAGACAAAGCGGTATTTCTAATTACCATAATTATTGTAATGGTGCTTACATACATAATTTTTCTACTGGCGAATAAATTCACCGCCAAGTTTGGGACTGCCGGTCTCAGGGTCATGCAGCGCATTATGGGTCTTATCCTCATGGTTATTGCCGTCCAATTTATTGTCAATGGTTTGACCCCCATTGTCACCGGATGGCTCCTGAGTAGCGGATGACATTTCCCTGGTTTTGAGCATCAAGGCAAAAGAATAGAGTAATTACTGCCCACAATTATAAGCTTGGGTATCAAATGAGCCTGGAGTAATTCAATCATTTTGGTGGATCCTCTAATTCGAATCAACCCATGAATTTAATCCTGGGTACAAGATTCAATTAATTTATTGGTTTCACATATTTAGAAGTAGCCCATGACTTTAGTCGTGGGTATCAAATATGAAAATGATATTTAATCATTTTAATGGTTTCCATTAGGAAAAGACAAATTATTAGAATGATTGTTGACGTCAACAATAATATTAATATTAAAAAATAAGGTGTGACATGAATATTTATAAATTAATCTGCTATTTTCTTTTGTTATCCAGCTTCTGTTTCTCACAGGGTACATGGCTGTGGACGGGCAGAGTCCATTCAGAATTGGAATGGACGACAATTCAAACTGAGAATTTTAACGTGCATTACCATAATGGCATTGAGGAAATTGCTGCAAAAGGTGCTGCTATCGCCGAACAGGCTTATCCAGTACTTTTAAAACAGGCAGGATTGGAATCGACTCCAAGAATCGATATTATTTTTACCAGTGAAGATGAAATACTTAATGGTTATGCCATGTGGACCAATCAGACTTTTATTTGGGTGGATCAGAATGATGCTGCCATCTGGCTTGAAGATGGAAAATGGCTCAAGCAGGTCCTCACGCATGAATTACAGCATATCATTTTCTTTAACCAGGTTGATTCATGGATGCCGCAGCCTTTTGGATTTCTGTTTTCCGGAACGCCAGGCTGGGTCGTGGAAGGCCTTGCCGAATATTATACTGAAAAATGGCGACCATACCGTTCTGATTTATCACATAAATATCACGTTTACAGAAATAAAACATCTGAGATGGATCCCCATCATGATGGATTTTCAAAAATTAAATTAATGAGTGATATGTTTGGTGATTCCACAATTGTCAAAATATTTACCGAACGAAATAAGCTGGGTCTTTTTAGTTTTAAAAAATCATTCAAAAAATATACGCATATGTCCGTCAGCCAATTTAACGAGGAATGGCGTCAGGTCATGTTTACCTATTATTATGGCTATAAAGCCCAGAAAGAATCAACTCAGGAAATTGGTGATACTGCTACCTTGCCGATGAGTAGTTTATCGGGATTTCAGTTCTCTCCCGATAGTCTGAAAATCGCTCTCACCGGCGTCAATGATTTAAATTACCTCGATCAGTCACTTGTTATAGCCACCCAGGATACCTCTAAAGCGAAAGAGAAAAAGAAGGGTCTTTTTGCTTCCAAGGATAAAAATGAGGATAAGGAAAATGGTGAGAATAAGAAAAAGGAGAAGGCGGTTTATAAAAACGAAGAAATTGATTTTGGACGTTTTCATTCTTCCTTTTCCTGGTCACCAGATGGCTCAAAACTGGTGTATGCCAAATATCGGTTTGGAACACACGGATCTATGGTTTTTGATTTAAGAATGTATTATGATGGAATAAAATCATGGCTCACCAACGATCAGCGTGCTTCTTATCCAATTTGGTCACCTGATGGAAATTCCATAGTGTATGTGACTCATAAAAATAATATCTCAAATCTCTTCAGCATGAATTTATCAGATAGACAGGTAACAGCATTGACTCACTTTACCGAGGATATACAGATCATGTCCCCAGCCTGGTCACCAGATGGTAATTCATTGGCATTTGCCAAAGCCGCCGCTGATGGCAATACTGATATTGTTGTTATGGATTTAAAATCCGGTGAGACAAAAACCGTCACCAGTGATCCCTGGGTAGACTACTATCCCGTTTGGCATCCTGACAATCAGCATATCTCATTTACATCACATCGAAATGGTACACCAAATCTGTTTACTTTAGATCTCAATAATAATGAGCTGATCCAGAATACCGATACCGATGAAGCCATTTGGGGTATTCAGTGGTCTCCCAAAGGGGAAACTATCCTGGCGAAAACAATGAATACAGCAGACTCAGTTAGAATTGTCCAGATTGATCCGGCAAGAAAAGCGGATACCGCTCCATTGAGTATTCGAGATAAATACACAACATGGATGAACACATTCCCCGAACATATGATTGCCCCATTTGATGCCAATAATAATCCGGAAATCCTGAAAACAGAACCATATACCTTTTACAAGAATTGGAAACATATGTCATCATTTGTTATCCCTCTTGATGTGATTTCTGCTGGAACTATTTGGACCGATGCTCTGGGTAAACATTTTGTTCAGATCATTGGCGGCAGTACCTGGAATTTAGATTATCCATTCCTTGTGGCCCAATATATCAATGCCCAGCATGGTCCCTTATGGGGATTCAACTATTTTTACAATAGCAATTGGTCATTTAGATTTTACGATGAAAGCGACAGTGGATTACTGGAAAAGTTTGATGGTGTTAATATTTGGGTTTCTCAGCCATATAATTCTGGCACAAATATGTCATCCAACCATATGGTCACTCTTGGATTGTCTATTCAAAATCGTGAAATTGTCGAAATGGAAAATGATGATGGATTGCCACATGAATTTACTGATCTACCCGTCCCGCAAGAAGGTGATGAAGGTATCATCAGTGTCGATTATAAATGGACTAACCGTCGACCGGATAAGAGAAATATTGCCTTGCCGCATCAGGGATGGGGTATTAATTTGAACTCTCAAATTGCCATAGACGATATGTATGGAGACTTTTCCTATCAAAAATATAAGGCTGATGCTTTTATTAATCTGGACGCAGGATTTGGAAGTGTATTTTTAAGGGCTCTTGGTGAGAATGTCCAAGGCAGTCCTCCGGCACAGGATTATGTTGGTTTTTCAAATGACACCCCAATTTATGGGCCAGGAAGCTCAGGTACATTTGGTCTGCCGGAAAATATAAACCCAAGAGGTTGGGATGGAGTCCGTATCGGTGATCAAATGGTTTTTGGCACTGCAGAATTCAGATTCCCGTTCCTGCCTTCCCTGCCGGTGAGTATCCTTGGAATCAGTATTGGGGAAGTAACGGGTGCTCTTATCTCTGATTTTGGTAATGTATGGGGAGGGCAGTACTCAGGACCGAATGATGATTGGATTACCACTGCCGGATACGAATTTAAATTTGGTGTGCAATTTGGCGGATCACCTGTTTTCTTTATCGGTGTCGGTGAGGCACAATTGATCGAAGACTGGAAAGATGATAAAACTCCACTGTCATATGTGCGATTCTCATTGATCAATCCATTCTAAATGGGGATTTATATAGCGGCTTTTTTGAATTTCGAATGACGATTAACGATTTTAGATTTTAGATTGTAGATTGAGTTTGTGGGATTTCGAATAGCGATTAATGAATTTTGATTGCAGATTTAGTTTGGGAAATTGATTGGCGAAGTTGGTTTGGCTACCCAAATCTAAATTCATCATTTCTTGTTTGGTATTCGATATTCTAATAGACTGAATTATTATTTAATCTAGTTTGAACAATCTGAATTTCGAATGACGATTAACGAATTTTGATTGCAGAAATGGGATTCTGGAAAATTGATAAACGACGTCAAATTCTTATATTTCGATCATTATTCTTCATTCCTTGTTCTGAGTTCATTATTCAATTAGTCCAAATTTTGAATGGCAATATTTATTTTTAATGTGCTAATATCAATTTGTTGTCTAACCTTCCTAATTCATCATTCCCTGTTCGGTGTTCGATATTCAAATAGACTGAATTATTATTTTATCTAATTTTCACGAATTGAATTTCGAATGGCGATTAACGAATATAGATTTGAGAATTTTGGAATTAGGAGATTGATTACAAGGTGAATTATACTTTGTGTGGAGGCGGGCGGAATTGAACCGCCGTCCGAATATACTCCAGCAAGACTTCTACATGTTTAGATCATTTAGAGTGTCTTACTTATCGTTTAGAAATGATCAACTGCCCGATAAGCCAGTCTGAAATATCTCATTTGAATCTCACAGACAAAGATCCAAACCAGCCTGCTAAAGATGACACCTTATTCATAAACCACAGGCAGATTCATGATAAGATGGCTGCTGTCAGTTAAGCGGCAGCTAAGTAGCCGTTATCGGCATTTATTGTTTTTCCTGGATATTTTAGGAGGTGACCAGAAATCCTCCACATGCGATCGTACTTTTTACATACCCGTCGAAACCTGACGCCCCCAATGTTAAATAGCAGTAGGTAATTTACGGGGATTCTTCCACATCGCCCAAATTATTCCAAATAATTAATTATTTTTTATTGCTCATGGTTATCCAGATTCTATAATTTTATAGGCTCTTTTGGGATCAGTATTTACTGCTTTGCGCCATTAGCTCAGTTGGTAGAGCACCGGACTCTTAATCCGTCGGTCCAAGGTTCGATCCCTTGATGGCGTACAGATTTTTATATCCTTGTTGTTTATTAACTCATTTTGAGTAAGTGACCCAGTAGCTCAGTCGGTAGAGCAACGGCCTTTTAAGCCGGCGGTCCCAGGTTCGATTCCTGGCTGGGTCACAACAATTAAATTCCCACTAAATCCTTAATTATCATACCAAAGCTAGCTTATTACTACTGTTACAAAGCGTCAACAATAATTTACGGTTTACTCTCTGCCTTGCAATAGGCTGCAATAGCATGCACTGAAATACCGAAAAAAGGGAACAAAACTGGGAACAATTCAAGGGATGTATAACAAAAAGCGACAATTACTTCGAAAATGCCACTCTCACATTCACCACCATAAATCGTCAGAAACAGTAAACAGTACAACAAACTAATTACCAACAATACGAAACATCCAAGCAGAGAGAAACCTCGGGAAAATTTAAATCTACAAAATTTGGAAATTGATAAAACCTAAGAATAAGAGAGGATTTAAATTTTCCTAGGGTAATGATAAAGTCGAGTAAAAAAGTCCCGTCTACCTAACTCCTACCCCCCTTCTTTGAAGTCCTAATAAAAAAGAGATTACTAGAGAATCAAGATAAATGAAACTTGAAGAGCCCCCTGAAATTCAATTCCTGTAACAATACCAATAAATGGAAGCCACTGAAACCCGAGTCGCCCCCCTACCAACTAACAAGCATGTAACAAAAATGAATGCTAGGGCGAAGCGAAGCGGAGCTCTGTACTACCCTAGCTTTTTTTTGTGTAATGCTTAAATTGTAAAACAATCAGTGGCTGGAATGATTTGGACAAATACTAAATGAACAAAATAAATAATTAATAAAGCGGAGAAGGTTGATAGCTGTTTGATGGATTAGATGATAAACAATCATCAACAACAGAAAAAGGTGGTTGGATGGTTACCCAAGGATAGTTTCATTGACGGGGAACCCAAACGTTGATCAATGGGCAGATACAAATGGTTTTAGGGCAAAAAAGCGAAATAGGAAACCGCTAAAGGAGTGCGCCCCATCTGAGTGTTATCACCACACCATAGTCAGGTTCAAAATGAAAATGAAGGAAAAAGGTTCAGCACACAAGTTATCCAAAGAAAACAAAGCAGAGAAACTTGGAAAAAATTTAGAAAAAATATTTCAAAAAGTAAAAACACTAAATCCAATTGTAAAAAGTAAATGGAATGTGAAGGAGCTACTTTAGTTGATGCCCATTTTTAGATTTTTAAATTCAGGTTCATTTACGGGAAGTTATAAATTGAACCCTCACTAAACAAATAAAAGAGAGAAATATGAATATATATCAAAGAATAATACTAGTTATCGTTGCAATGATATTGGTGTTGATGCTGATATTTCCGCCATTCCAGTCACTTACTCCTGATGGTATAGTACTTAATGAAGGCTATTCATTCATAATGAAACCCCCAATTTTTGAATCATATACTGGGAATTATATCTGGCCGGTAAATGTGAGTTTACTTTTATTACAATATTTAATAGTTAGTACTGTTGGTGGATTGATATTCCTGGCCCTCAAGTCAAAGCTGACACACTAAATCTGTTAGCAATTGATGTATAAAACCAATATGACAAGCAAATGAAATACTATATGGACACAGAATATCCAAAATTAATGGATTTGTACTATTCGTACAAGGGTGACGAGGATGAAAAATTCTTTACTCAAATTCCTTACGAATTATCACAAGTTCCACGTGAGTACGACGAATATGAGAATGATTTATCACTCTTAGATCCTACAAACTATGAGATATTTAAGAAGGATTTACTTACTTGGGTGGGTGATAGTATAAAAGACAAATTCAAAGAATTAAAGGGATTTAAGTACTTGAAAGAAAGTGGTGCAACAAATATAAAGTATTTGGAACCAAACAACGAACATAAAATGCCCGATCTACTAGCCACATTTTCTGAGATAAATGATACAATTCTAGAAGTAAAATCAATAAATAATTCAGATGATGATAAACGAATGTGGAATGAATTAGCAAAAAATAAAGCAACTGCAAAATCTACTATTATATGTCTTAACGCTGCTTTGAAACAAAAAATGAGAGATTCAATAAATACTGCCCTTGAACAATTATCCTCGTATCCCGAGACTACAGTCAATAAAATTATCCTATTAGTAATAGCCTTAGATACAAATAATGCATTCTCAGAGCAAAATTGGATAGATTTAGAGAATTTTCTAAAAGATGTAGGTCTTCAAAGCGACGGGAATAAATTAGCATAATTCTATGAGAGTGTTTCTGGTATAATTATTCATCATTAATTTACTTAATTAAACTGTTGCCAGCAGATTAATTCTCTTCCTTTCT
>Ga0257123_1002052_pt1 | contig 11280 bp, 14 predicted proteins | sample SI106_135metaG_FD_190185 | JGI IMG/M metagenome (GOLD analysis project Ga0257123, IMG submission 190185) | Marine microbial communities from Saanich Inlet, British Columbia, Canada - SI106_135 | ecosystem: Environmental > Aquatic > Marine > Inlet | place: Canada: British Columbia | collected...
GCTGCTACTTCTAACATAATAGAAAAAAAATCTAATTTAGGAGCTCATCCTGGAACTGATGAAAATTTTGATAAATTACTTTATACATATTTAACAAAAAATAATGCATACATTTGTATTTTTTCAGATAAAGGTAAAGGTGGAATTCCATATCAATCACAAGACCAACAAACGATTTGTGCAATCTATGATGAAATTTCTGCAGTATCTTGTTATGAAACAATCAAACAAGGATATGATACAAAGATCATAGTTTGTTATAGACAAAAATCTGAATTAATGAATTTGGCTAAAATAATTAATCAAATAATTCCAAGAATAGTACAAGAAAAAATTGAATTAGAGTTTTATTATTTAAAAATAAAACCAAATGGAATTAAAAATTATTTGATTTATGTAAATTCAATATTAGAAATTATGTTAAACCATTCAAACAATAGAATATCATTAGCTTTATCGCCATTGATATTTCCTGCAAATTTTATTGATAATGCGTTAAATCATGTGTTCAGTAAAAACAAAATTCCAATTATTCCACTTACAGGTGTAGATAATGAACTATTTACAGAAGCAAAAGAGATTGGTTTAGAACGAAATATCAAAAAATTAGAAAAAATGATCAATATTAGTTCAAATGAGATTCCTAAGTTTTCTAAAACAGGTGTAGATTATGCTCTCAAAACAAAACAAGAAATTTTTGTTAAATTAGGAGCAAATAATGTTCATGATATTTTAGACTCGTTAAATGAAAATCATTGAAAATTTAAACAGCATATTTAATTAGAAATTATGCTCAAAATAGGAGAATTCATCTATCCATGGGGAAGTGGTCATTATTCTCGAATGATGAGATTAAATGATGCATTATCAGATCAAATTAAGGATGAATTAGATATTCATTTTTCAAGCAAGGATAATGTTTATGAAAAATTATTAAAAAAATTTCCTGATAAAAAAGAAAAAATTCATGAAATTTTGATGCCAACACCTATTGATGGAAAATTTGGACCTAGTGTTTCAAAATCATTAATGAATATATTATTACCAATTGAAAAGAATTCTTCATTGATTAGACAGATTATTAATTATTTGAGAGAAGAAAGAAAACTGTACAATAAAGAAAAATTTGATTTGGTAATAAATGATGGAGATATGGGATCAAATATTTTAGCAAACAATAGAAATATCCCAAGTTTATTTGTAACAAATCAATTTAGACCAAAATTATATAATTCAAGATCATACCTTTATCCATCATTAATTTTTATAGCAAAACAAATCAATAAAGCAACAAAAATTCTTGTTGCAGATTCTCCTCCACCATATACTATGTGTGAATATAATTTAAATTTCATAAAAGAAGCTGAAGATAAAGTAGTTTATGTGGGTCATTTTACAAATAGTAAAAAAATTGAAAAACAACCTGAAACTGATCTAGAAAAATTAGTTAAAAATAATAATTTTGGTTATTGGATGAGAACCGGTAATAAATCCACAAATGATGGTACAGGTGAAAGATATGAAGAAGTATTTCATGAAAATGAAATGAGTAATGAAAAAAGAATTATTTCACATGCAAGAAATGAATCAAGTATTGATTCAGTAGTAGGAAAAGATGGCAAAAAATATTCAATTTCAGATGCATTAGAAAAAAAAGTAGATTGGATTCAAATTGATATTGGGTTCCTTTCAGAACAAGAAAAAGATACCATTTTGGATTTATGTAAATATACAGTTGTTAATGGCTCTCATACTGTAATGGGTGAAATAATGGGTGGGAAATCAAAACCAATAATTGGAATTCCAATATATGATGAACATACTAATAATATCAAATGGGCTGAAGAGAAAAATCTTGGAGTTTTAGCCATAAAAACAAAACATGTTACAAAAGCAATTTCAAAAATTAAAGAAAATTATGATGATTTTGAAGATAATTTAAAAGAATTTTCAAAGAATTTTGTTCCTAATGGTGCTGAAAATTCAGCAAAAATTGCAGCAAAAATACTAGAAGAAAAGAGATAATAGATTATTTCAGAAGTTTTTATCATCTGGCACGCGGGATTTCGATGGGCGAACGGACCGCAAGGGATGATGAAAAAATCCGCGTGTCAGATAAAATATCGATCAATAAAGAATGTGGGAACGCTTTTATGGAAAAAATTAAGCCAGATCATCAGTGCCTAATTGTCCCGAATGTACAGCAAGAGCGAAAAAGAAAATTCTAACTAAATACGAAGAAGAAGTAGAAGAAGAAAATAGAGATAAACAAGATCTTTACAAATTATTTGATGAAGTTGAAATTCCAATGGAAATGGATAAAAATACAAAAAATTTCATTTGTAAAAAATGTGGATTATATGCATCAAGAGAACAAATATCAGATATAAGATACAAATTAAATCAAAAAGAAAGAACACGAGATGATAAGCATGATGACTATCTTGAATGGTGGTCAAAAAGTAAAAAAGAAAAAAATCTAGACAATTAGTGGTGATTTAACAATGGGAAAGAAAGACGATATTCCAGAATGGGTTACTAATGAAATTCAAAATGCTAAATTTGAAAAACCAAAGAAATTAAAAATGTCAGGATATGTTCTAGAGATGTATCAAGAAGATAACAAAATAGATACTCAATTGTATGAACCCGTAGAAGACGGAAGACAAATAGTTACAATGGATTTATCAGAAAAAATTGAAATTTCAGAATTAGAAAAAGGACTTGTTTACGAATTTACTTTTGAACAACATAAAGCACCATTAAGTAAAAAAGTTTCAGAATTTTTAGAAAAAGAAAAAGAAATTGAAATGAATGCAATTTATGATTTTAAGTTAAAATCAATTAAATTGATAGATGAAAGTGGTTCTAGTCAAGCCTAAAAAGACTATATTGAAGAATAAAATTAATCCCTTTTTGTTAATTGCTTTCTAAATATACGACCTACTATAGGATTGATAAGAAACGGAAATGTTTGTTTGAACCAAATTACTGCTCTAGCTACTGATGGAACAACTATTTCGAGTCTTGATGAATTAGAAGCTTTGATAATTGTTTTTGCCACAGTTTCAGAACTAAGTGATACACCAGTTGAAAATTTTGAAAAATTAGTAAATGAAGGATGCTCAAATAATGGTGTTCTGACCATTATTGGACTAACAACAGTTAATCCTACACCAGTACCATAAAGTTCATGCTTAAGACCTTCTGAAAATCCCAACATTGCAAACTTAGTTGCACAATATGATGATACTCCCGGTACACTAAAACTTGCACCAACTGATGCTACATTTACTATATGACCAGATTTTTTCTTTAGCATTAATGGAAGAAAATTTTTTACACAATAAATCATTCCAAAATAATTAGTTTCCATTTGAGATTCTATTTCATTTATACTGAGATCAGATACTAAACCATAAATTGCAAAACCAGCATTATTTACCAAAATATCAACGGAATCAAATTTTTGAAGAACAATTTTAGATAATTCGTCCACTTGGTCTTTTTTTGAAACATCACATACACAAACTAATGTATTTACATTGAATTGCTTTAACTCATTTTCTACTTGTTCAAGCTTATTTTTTCTTCTTGCAACTAAAATAATACTTGAACCTAATTTTGCAAATTCTATTGCAGTTTGTTTACCAATTCCCGATGATGCTCCAGTGATTAAAACTACTTTATTTTTAAAATCCACAAATAAAAAAAATCATTTAATGATAAAGTGGTTTCTATTTATTTTGTGTTTTTGGGATTTTACTCAAGGCTAATTTTACTAATAATAACCAAGTAATTGCTATTGGAACATAATATGTTGCAATTCTCCAACCAATGACTGCATCCCAAGCAAGAATTCCTTCAGTGATAGTAAAATCAAATGGATTTAAGTTATTTAGATAAGCTACAATACCAAATTCAGCTAAACCTGAACCACCAATTGTAATAGGTAAATTTCCAATTGCATTTGCACCCATAACTGCCATTATGGAATCAAATGCACTAATTATGTATCCAGTTCCCATTGCAATAATCATAAAAGAGATTCCATAAAATGACCAAGAAACTATTGAAAGTAAGAATGAAATTGTGAATATTTTTTTAGATTCTGGTGTTTGTATATTATCTCTAATCATAGTACATGTTTCTTCCATCCAAGAATTTGTTTGATTAATAATTTTATTTCCTTTTTCTTTTCCTAATTTTTTAACAATTGTTTCTAAAATATTTGGAACTTGAAATGTATGTTTAGAAGATAAAAAGAACATTATCATCCATAAAGATGTTATAGAAATACTAGTAGCTAAAATAACTATTCCAACAACATATGCTCCATTCAATAATGCAATTATTCCTGCTAGCATAGACAATAAACCAGCTGCAAGAACCTCAGTTACAATATCAACAAGTGCAATCCATGTAGCTTTTGAAAGTTCTATTCCTTTTTTCTTTAAATAATAAATTACAATAAATTCTGCTCCAATGAACATTGGAGTTGTAAATTTAATAAATTCACTACCAACTCTAACACCAACTAATTTAAAAAATGAATCAGTATTGCCAAGATATTTTCTTGTAATATATGCAAATTTGATTCCTTGTAAACCTAATTTAATCATCATTGCAACTATTGCTCCAATAAATGGAAAGATGCCAATTGCTAGAATATCTTCTATCTTAATATCAAATTGAATAGCAATTAAGATAATAGGGATTAAAGTGACAGGTATAGCTACTATTCTCCAATTCATTAGATAGTTTTTTTAAATAATCAAATATGAAAGTTGATGAAAATATAATCATTAAATTTTCATGCCTAGAAATAGGCATGAAAAATATTATCAAAGTGAAATTTCATGAATTTTTCAATTAATTCTAAATTTAAAATAATTATAAAATTAATTTAAGTAAAAAATTTCTCTCAAAATCATCTAGTTTGAAATATAAGCAAAGAAAATAAATCTAGACAAGATTGAAAACAATTTTTATTACTGGAACAGCTGGTTCAGGAAAATCATCACTTACATCAAAATTATATGAATATTATACAAGAAATGGAGCATTTGCTGCAGTCTTAAATTTAGATCCTGGTGTTGAAAGTATGCCATACAATTGTGATGTGGATGTTAGAGATTATGTGGATTATGTTTCAATAATGCAACAATATAGTCTTGGACCAAATGGTGCATTAGTAATGGCAAATGATTTGATTGCATCAAAAATTGATGAAATACAAAATGAAGTTAATAACATAAATCCAGATTATCTAATTGTTGATACACCAGGTCAAATTGAATTATTTGCATATCGTTCTAGTGGTCGTTTTATTGTTGATAATCTTACATCTGATGAAAAAACAAGTATTTTTCTTTTTGATGGTTCAATAATTACTACACCTACAAATTTTGTATCAATTGCATTACTTGCAACATCAATTAGATTACGACTTAACTTACCAACAATAAATGCAATAACAAAAACAGATGTTATAGATACACAATTAAAAGACATACTGCAATGGTCAACAAATTTGAATACATTAGAAAATGCAATATCTAAAGATACAGATGGTGAAACCTATACATTAACAACAAGTATTTTACGAGGGTTGAATCTTGGTGGATTTGCACAAGGATTGATTCCAATTTCAAATTCAACTGGTGAAGGTATTGTTAATATTGAAAGTGCATTAAGCAGAATTCTTAATTTAGGCGAAGAGGTAGAAGGATAGTTGGCATTAAAAATTACAGTTAAAGCACCATCATCTACTGCTAATTTGGGTCCTGGATTTGATACATTTGGACTTGCAATAGATGCATTTTATGATGAAATTACATTAACAAAAACGAAAAACGGTATTACAATAATTACAGATGATAATATTCCTACAAATCCGGAAAATAATACTGCAGGATTAGTTGTAAAAAATATGAAAAAAGAATTAAAAATTAAAGGAGGTATTGAAATTAAAATAAAAAAAGGGATACCTGCTGGATTTGGAATGGGTAGTAGTGCTGGATCTGCTGCTGCAAGTGCAGTAGCATTTGATAAATTATTTAAATTAAAATTAAATCCCAATGCATTAGTAGAATTTGCAGGATTTGGTGAAAAAGCTAGTGCTGGATCAATTCATTATGATAATGTTGCAGCATCAGTTTTAGGAGGATTTGTTATTGTTAAAACAAATCCATTAGATGTAATTACAATAGATCCTCCTATGAATCTAAGAATGTGTATTGCAGTTCCAAAAATACAAGTTCCAAAAAAGAAAACAAAAGTTTCAAGAGGAGTAATTCCCAAAAAAGTAAAATTAACAGATGTTGTGGCAAATATTTCAAATGCATCATCAATAGTAGCTGGATTTATGAAAAAAGATCCTAAATTAATTGGGAATTCAATTAAAGATGTAATTGTGGAACCTGCAAGACAACATATGATTCCAGGTTATCAAAAAGTAAAGCAAAATGCCATAAAAGCAGGAGCATATGGTGTAACAATTAGTGGTGCAGGTCCATCAGTGATTGCATTTTCAAAAAATTCAATGGATTTGAAAAAAATTAGTAATGCAATGTCAAAAGGATTTAAAACTGCACATATTGAATGTGAGACGATAATTTGTAAACCAAGTAAAGGAGCAATACACGTAAAAAATAATTAAATGATGGATTATGAAAAAGGCAGTAATTGTATTTAGTGGAGGAATAGATTCTGTATGTGCAGTTTCATTTTTAAAATCAAAATATGAGTTATATGGAATCACATTTTCATATGGTCAAAAAGCAAATATGGAAATTAATGCAGCAAAATCTTTTGCAAAAAAACTTGGATTAAAGGAACACAAAATTATTGATATTGATTTTATGAAGAATCTTTATGGAAATTCAAATGTTTTAACAAGTTCAAAAAGAAAAATTCCAGCTAAATTTGAATATTCAATTGTAGTTCCAATTAGAAATGCAGTATTTCTTTCAATAGCATCTGCATGGGCTTTTACACTTAATGCATCACTTGTTGCATATGGTGCACATACAGGGGATACAAATTACCCTGATTGTCGCCCAAAATTTGCAAAAAAACTAGAAAATGCATTCAATGAAGGTGAAATTGATGGGATTAATTCAAAATTACGAAAAAATATTGAAATTTGGTCACCGTATCGTAAAGGATTATCAAAAAGTGACTTGTTAAAATCAGGAATAAAAAATCTAGGTGATTCAATTTTTAAAACTTGGAGTTGTTATTCCAATAAAAAACATCATTGTGGAATTTGTGAATCTTGTAATAATAGAAAAATTGCATTTAAAAAAGCTGGAATTATAGATAAAACAAAATATCTTAAATAAATTATTTATCTTAGAATTTTCTTTTTTAGAATTATACTTCTAATTAGTACATACCAAACTAAAAAGAATGATGCAAAAATTCCTGTAATTACATAATTATGTTGTTCAGTAGTTAATCCTTCAAATGTATCAGTAATTAGAACTGCTGAGAAAAAAGCAATTACAATAAGAGCTACACATTCTATTGCATACCATGTCCAATTAGGCCAAGATTCTTTTGGAATGTGAATATACGGATTTGCTTTCCCCATATTGATGATGGAAAATATTGATTATTTAATTTTTGAGTATTGACTAAAAAGATGAATTTGATGCACGTTTTCTAATTAGTGTCATAATACCCTCTTTTTCTTCCTTATTTTCATAAATTCCTCTAAATGCAGATGATGAAAGAGTAGCCTCGTTTCTAACCCCACGCATTCTCATACAAAGATGTTCAGCATCAGCAAAAACTACCACACCCTTTACTCCTTGAGAGTATAGTTCATCAGCAATATTTTTCGTTAAGCGTTCTTGAATTTGTAATCTTTTTGAATATTTTTCAACTAATCTAACTAATTTTGATATTCCAAAAACTCTACCATTTGGTGAATATGCAATGTGAATTTTCCCATAAAATGGTAACATATGATGCTCACACATGGAGTAAAATTGAATATCTCTTGCAATTACTACATCAGAATCTTCAGAAAATTGTACAGATAATTCTGAATCTGAGTCATATCCACCAAAAATTTCTTTATACATACTTGCAATTCGTCTAGGAGTTTCTCTCAGTCCTTCACGAGTAGGATCCTCCCCAACTTCAATTATTAATTCTCTAACAAGTTTTTTTACGCGTTCTTCATCCATTTTGTATTTTTACCCATTTTTCTAGTATTTGAACGTAATCTGATTCTTAGGCAGGTGCCAAGTTTATGGAGCCCCGATAAATTTGTGTAATTGTGGAACTACCTTGACATCAATATAATATGGAAATACTACATCATACAAATTTAATAAAAGATTCAAAGATGGTTCAGAAATTCCATATGTAGGTTGAATTACAAAACCATCGATATTTTCCTTTGAAATAATATTAAAAATATCATCAACTAATTTTTTAAATTCATTTAATTGAGTTTTAGAACTAACTACAATTTTGATGTAAGTTGTTTTCTCAGATTTCACAGATGATTCAAGACATTTCATAGTATGCCCAATTAATTTTTCATAATGTTCAGAATCTACAAAATCAGAATCTTTTGTTTTGAATTCAATTTTAACAATATCAATAAAAGGTAAAACATGATTAAATCGATCAATATCAAAACAGGATGATTCCAAATATGTAGGAATTTTTTTATTTTGAATGTGTTTTGCAAGTTGTGCAACAGCTTGATGTTGAATCAATGGATCACCACCAGTAAAATTTACTTTGTAAGTTTGGTTTTGTAAATTAGTATCAATTAACTCATTTGCTTCTTCAATGGTATATTCTGTACCAGAATCAAGTGGTAAAGATTCCTTAGTATCACAATAAAAACATGTGAAAGGACATCCTGCAAGTCTAACAAAAAGAGTCTTTGTACCATAAAGAATACCCTCTCCCTCTACTGATGTAAATATCTCAAATAATCTTATTTTCAAGTAATAATGCTAATTTTTTTCATTATTTATTTAATGAGTTTGTGCTAGTGCATTACAGGTTCTTTTGTATAAAATAATCCAGAAATAAAGAATACTACACCTAAAATTCCAATAGTACTTCCAATCAATTCTACTTGATTTTGTAATTCTCCTCCCATTGGAGACCATAACCAGGCCATCAAAGCACCAACTACAATCATTGGAATTCCTACACCTATTGTTATTGATTTGGAGACCATATTCAAATTCTTTAGAAAATGTATATGAAGCTTATGTTATTCGTATTGAATAACCAATATTTTTCATTAATTCTTTTAGTTCAGCAAATACTACTTTAGCATCATTAATTTGATTTTTTGAAAGTAATTCTCTAATTTCAAGAATTAATGCGGATGCCTTATCAATTTGAATTTGATCTACATCGTTATTTTGAGCGTGTGTTAATAATTTATCAACTTGATTCAATAACCTATCAAAAAATCGCTTAATGAAATCAGATCTTTGTTTTATAGCAGATTCACGTATATCATTTTTAATAGAATCAAGAATAATCTTTATTTCATTAATAACATCATCATATTCTCCATATCCATTATTAATTTGAATACGTAATTCCTGAATTAAATCATAAATTTTAATGAAATCAGATTCTACGTTAGTATTATATTTTTTAGAAATTTTTTCCAAAGTTTTAACATATTTTTCTAATCTATCGATTTCACTGGTCAAATCCCTATTAGATTTATCAGATACGGTTACTACTACAACTTTTTCTGAAGATTGGGAAATTGTTCTAGAAATTTGCATAAATGAATTCATTGCTAAAAGAAAATCTTGCTTTGCTTTTTCAATATCATTAGGTAAAGATTCATCTAATGAATATACAGCTCTATGGCCTTTATCATATAAAATTTGTAGATTATTTGGAATTTGATCCCCATATACTCTATCTAATTGATTTACAATTTGTTTATCTGCTTGTACAGCAATACGCAATAAAATACTTGGATCACTTTGTCCATATGCACGATCAACTAATGATGGAGATATTGTACCAAAAATTAAGACAATTATTGCAAATACGGCTAATTTTTTCATTCTTCTTCCTCCATATTCTTGCGTAATTTTACCAAATTTTGTAAATCTTTCTTTTCAATTTCAATTACTCCTTCACGTTCTAATCTTTTTACTGCACGCCACATAGTAGTTCTTGGTTGCAAGAATTTTTTACGTAATTCACTTTCAAGTGCTTTACCTCCATTATTAAAAATAAATGTCACTAATTCTTTATCATCCTCACGGAGATCTGGTTTTAATTTAAAAATTGTTTCAATATCTAAAATATTATTTTTTTCAATTATTGAATTATGGTTTACTGGTTTAAGGTTTTTTTGTTTTGTACGAATAATTATTACAACTCCAATTAGAATAATTACTATTACTCCACCAATTATTGCATATGAAAAATAATTTGTTTCAGTTTCTGTATCCGGTATTGGATTAGAAATAGTATTACTAAACAAATAATCAATTTCAGTTTTACCTGAAGGTAGTGTTAATTTATTTTGATCATTAATTATTTCCATATTAATTGGAAGATTAGTCATTCCAACAATTGCAGAATTTTGTGGTAATAGTAATGTAAAATTAGAAGGAGAATCTAAAGAAAATGTCCAAAGTTTACCTTGTTTGGATACTAAATCATGAATATCATATTCAATACTAATGATAGATGAACCAAAAGTTTGAATTAAAACAGAGTCATGTATAATATCCGTGTCTAATAGAAATTCATTATCTCCTACTACAACTAAATTATCAATAGTACTTCCAAATAGATTTAATTCATAATCAGTAAGAAATGGATCAATATCAATTTCTGCAGAAATATGTGTAGAGCCATCAGGGTAAATTATTAGATCTAAATCTCTAGGAGAACTAAATGAAGATTGGATTGGGATCAGGGCTGCTGCAATAATCATACTAGCTACCAAAAGAGATGTTTTGACCATTGTATCAAAGATACCCTCATTCCTTACAAAAAGGATTCCATCGTCTCCTAGAGATTGGTTCGATTGAGTTGGTTCGATAAATGAGTACATTTGATCAATACCTTAGATTCATGCTTTCTACTAGTCGTTGGAATCGTTTGAATTCCTGAAAAAAGCCTAAACCTTTTTCAGTAATTTGAAAGACCCTATTTCTATCATTTTTGACTGATTCTACCAAGCCAGCTTCTACCAGTTTCTCACATTTGTCTAACACTGCATAGTGAGATAGGTTGGCTTTTCTAGAAATTGCAGAT
>Ga0257123_1002059_pt1 | contig 11256 bp, 11 predicted proteins | sample SI106_135metaG_FD_190185 | JGI IMG/M metagenome (GOLD analysis project Ga0257123, IMG submission 190185) | Marine microbial communities from Saanich Inlet, British Columbia, Canada - SI106_135 | ecosystem: Environmental > Aquatic > Marine > Inlet | place: Canada: British Columbia | collected...
TATTCCAGAAGAAATACCTATTGTAGATATAGTAATGTGGCGTTGACCTAATCCAAAACCTCTATCATGTGTTAAAATTTTTACTGCACGAACCATTTCATCATAATTTGCCATAGGTTCCCCCATCCCCATAAAAACTAAATTTGTTACATGTTCACCTCGTTTTTGTAAAATTTCTGCAAAATGGATTACCTGAGATACAATATCCTCAGCTGCAAGATTTGTTTCAAAGCCCATTTGTCCTGTTGCACAAAATACACAGCCCATAGCACATCCAATTTGTGTTGAAACACATATTGTTGATCTTGGATGACCACCAATTTTTGATGAATCGTATTGCATTAGAACAGTTTCTACAGAAGTATCAGTGAGTTGTAACAATAGTTTAGTTGTATCACCATCATCACTTACAACACGATGAGTTTCTTTTGCAGAACCTATTGTATAACCCGATTCGATTAAGTCTTCTCTCAGTTTTTTTGGAAGTTGTGGAATGTCATCAAAACTTTTTGGGAATTGATAATACAGTGGAAGAAGAATTTGATCTGCTCGATATCTAGGATAACCCATATCCATTACTAGTTTCTCCATTTCTTCGGGCAGTAAACGATAAAGATCAGTCATGATATAGTACTATTCTCAAATGATATTATAATTTAATCAATAGTACCAAAAGTAAAAAAGAAAATTAAAGAATAGAGAAGAGATTACTCTTTTGCTGGTTCTGAATCATCAGATTCAATTTCTTTTACCATAGGTTCTTCAATGGTTGCAATTTCAGGTGTTTCTACTGTAGCCTCCACTTCAGGTGCTTCTACTATAGCATCTACTTCAGGTGCTTCTACTATAGCATCTACTTTAGGTGCCTCTACTGTAGTTGCAATCTCAGGTGCATCTACTACAACCTCTATTTTTGGTGCTTTGGCTTTTTTGGTAGTTGCTTTTTTAGCAGTCTTTTTTGTCTTTTTCTCGGCTTCTTCAGGGTCAATAACACCTGCTTTGCCTAAAGCAAAGATTACTTCTTCCTCAGGATGATGAGGACTATCCACCATTCTTGCAATTCGTTTCTTACCTGATTTCTTAAAGTAGATTCTGTAGGTACTAGTATGTGCAACTACATTTCCACCAACAGGTCTAGTTGGATCACCAAAGAAGACATCAGGGGATGCCATAACTTGATTGGTTGCAATTGCAGCACAGTTGTATGTTTCTGCAATTCTTACCAACAAATGAACAAAGTGATTTAGTTTTTGTTGTCTGACAGAGAGTGTTCCACGTCCAAGATATTCAGAACGGAACAAACCAACTGCAGAGTCTGCTACAATTAGTTTGATATTATTTTCTTGAATTATTGCACCAGCTTCTTCAAGGATTAATGTTTGATGTGCACTATTATATGCACGAGCAACTATGATGTTGTCCAGAGCTTTTTCTGGATCCATTTCATGAGCTTGGGCAATATCTACAATTCTTTCAGGTCTGAAAGTATTTTCAGTATCAATGTATAGAACACCACCTTCAAGTCCACCTTCTTCTTTTGATTTTTGAACCATTACAGACATTGTATGAGCAAATTGTGTTTTACCACAACCAAATTCTCCATAAACTTCAGTTAATGCTTGAGTCTCAATACCACCATCAAATAGTGTATCAAGACAGTTTGTACCAGTTGAAATTCTACCAATACTTTGTCGGTGTTTGTAAATTTCACTTGCACTAACAAAATCTTTGGCAATTAATCCACCTTCAACTAAATGTTGTCGGGCTTTATTGACAATTTTTTCAGCAGTATCCTTTTCCATTCCAGTTATGTCTGCAATATCTACAGGACCTCTGACGATGAGGTCCATGACGTTGTGGACACCTGCATCGGATAATTTTCTTGTAGTTACAGGACCTACGCCCTCTAAACTATCTAATCTTAAATCTTCTACCATACCGTATGGTACGGTACCAGTACTTTATAAGAGTATTGTTTTAGAAAATGATCGTAAGACTAGAAATTTTTAACAAAAACAACTAACGTCGTTTTCTTCTTTGACCTGGTTTGTTTTGACCAGGATATCTGCCTAAAGCAAATCTCTTTTTGAAATTACTTTTATTTGCAACACTAGAACTATCACCAACAATTTTTCTACCTTCAACTTTAGGAGTTTGTCCTCGTACTTTACCTGCTTTAGTTAACGAACCGTGTGTTGCCATGAATTACACCACAAAAAACTGAATTTATGTATTTGTATGACTACCAGTACTTGTTTTTAATCACATCAATGACTCTTTCATGTTCCTTACTCTTCCTACGTGCATATTTTTCCATTGCACCTAGTGGAATACCGCCAAGCGATCTTGCAAGTGCATTAAAGAGGTATCTTTGAGGACCTTTTGAGCCAGTTTTAGTCATGAATTTTTGAATACCGTATTTGAAATTATGTTGCCATGTTTTGTATAATACACCTAATTGTGCAGGGGTCATTTCCTGTCCGATGTTAAAGAATTTAGATTGTTCTAACAATCCAATTGGAACAAATGTTAATGCAGTAGCAGTAAACATGGATTCTGGTTGTTCTTGTTCTAGTTCATTAATCAAACGGATTGTGTCCCAAGAGTCTTCAGGAGTTTCATCATTATCAAGACCCATAATTAGAGTAAATGCAGGAATCCAATAATTTTCATTCATGGTCTTTACACCCTCCTTAACAACCCAATGCCATTCAGATGGATCATATGGAGCAAGTTTTCTATCAGCATATTTACCAATTAATCTCAAACTTCCAGTTTCAAGTCCAGCTTGAACGCCAATCATATTATCAGGACCAGCTTTCATAATTTTTGAAAGATTTGGTAAAAGTTTTTCATCAGCTATTGCACCGGCCATTGTTCCATGGGTTGGATTTGTATGCTCAACACCAGTAGACATGATTCCGGTGAATAATTCTTCTAGTGCTTCTCTATTTGGTTCCATTCCTTTTGCAGTTCTTGGATCCATGCCATAAACGAAAATATCATCACTGTGAATCCAAGCAGATTTAGAACCACCTTTCTTTATGTTAACTTCAATTTCTTTTTTGACTTTTTCTACAGGATAGTATCTTAATGATCTTAATGTAACATCACAAAATTTACATCCTCTTCCACAACCACGCATTACTTCAACCATTCCATGCATACTAGGTTCTATAATATCAGGAATTTCTTCTAAATCAGGTCTATCCCAGAAATTAACAAATCGTCCATGAATTTTTTTATTTTCTCTTTCAAATTCCTTAATGTTTACTTTAAAGTCACTTCTCTTTCTAAAAGGATCCATATTTTCAAAGTCACCATTAATCAAATAGTTAAAGAATCGTCCTGCATGTCCATCAATTTCAGGTGCAATACCACCAAGTTCACCTTCTAAAATTGCATAGATTCCAAATTCTTCAATTTTTTCTGGATCGTAATTGTATTGCCAAGTTCCAGAAGCCCCAGAAATTACTTTGGCCTTGCTTCCAGTCTTTGCTTTAGCAGCTTTAATTCGATAATGTAAATCAGCATTGTAAAATTCATCATAAGAGGTTTGTTTTCTACCATAAGTAAACGTCATAGTTACAGGACCCATTCCAAGAGGATCCATTTCATAAGTTCCAATAACTTCAGTTTCAGGACCAATAAATTTTTCAATGTGATTTGGATGAGCAACAACTACATCTTTTCGTGCAAAGCCATCACGTAACAAACCAGCTTCTAATTTTCTTAATCCATATGGAGCATATTTTGCTGCACCATCAATATCAGGGGACCAATTACAAATAAAATCAAATAGAACTTTTGGAGTAACTTGTTTTCCAAGAATTTTGTACCAAAAACTTTTGGGATCTCTATTAGGGTCAATAGCTGGCGCACATCCAAAAAATGTTGCTAAAGATAAACCACGATAAGGAGACATCAAAGTACGGTCTGCAGTTAAAACGATCTTTGGAGTTCCCATTCTCTTCACGGGAATGCTTTTGTGATTTATTTTAAACCTTGCTAGCAAAAATTAGTAATTTTCTAAAATACCGGCCTTATTCCTGTGAGAATTACCAAATTCTTTATTCGTGGATAAATGCTCCCCATCAAAAATAGTTCCATCCTTACAAACAAGATCTTCACCAACACAACAGCTGCCACAAATTCCAACACCACATTTCATCATTCGCTCAAGACTAGCTTGGACAAAAATATTCCGAGAATGAGCAGATTGAACTGTTTTGTACATCATTATTTCAGGGCCACAAACATACACTCCATCATATTGATTTTCACTAACAAGTTTTTCAACTAAATCAGTGACAAAGCCTTTTTCTCCATAACTACCATCATCAGTTGAAACAAGAATTTTGTGAGGGTTGTTTTCCAAAAGAGTATTAGACAAATCTTCAAAAAATACTTCATCTTTTGATTTTGCCCCAATGAGAACAGTAACATCATCAGTAGGTTTTACAAATGTAAGTAATCGCATCATTGGAACAAGACCAGTTCCACCACCAACTAACAATAATTTTCCTTCTTTAAGATCAAAAGAATTTCCATAGGGACCTCGAATTCCAATTTGTTGGCCTGCTGTAATATTGAATAAACCAGTTGATGCAGGTCCATGTTTTCGTACAGTAAAGGCTGCTTTTCCAGACTCTTGTGAAATCATTATACTCATTGGTAGTTCATTTATTCCAGGAATCCAAACCATTGCAAATTGACCCGGAAGAACATTTGCCATGATATCATCTGAGAAAACTAGAGTTCTAACGGTAGGTGTTTCATCAATTACTTTTTCAATAGTAACAATTTTTGTATGATTAAGATTTCTTTGCAAGTCCCACCATCTCCTGTACTGTAGAATAATTTTTCTTTTTCATATATTGTAATATTCCTTTATTGATATCATCAAAAATATTTATCCAATTATCACCTACTGCACTTCCAAGTTGAATTGCAGATGCTCCTGCCAAGAAAAATTCAACAGCATCTTCCCAACTAGAAATTCCACCACATCCAATAATAGGGATATCATACTTTGAAGAAATTTCATAAACACATCTTAATGCAATTGGTTTTATTGGAGTACCAGATAATCCTCCAAATTTATTACTAAGAATAGGTCGTTGAGTTTCCACATCAATGGCCATAGCTCGAACAGTATTGATTGCAGTGATTGCATCAATTCCAGAGTCAATTGCAGTACCAACAGTTTTCAGATAATGAGTGGTACCCAAACCAACTTTAGCAATTACGGGAACTTTAGTGGAATTTTTAGCAGTTGAAACAATTTCTTTTACCAACTCAGGATCATCACCAACCTCCAATCCGACTTTAGCAACATGAGGACATGAAAGATTCAATTCATAGGCTGTAACTTTACAATTTTCAAATTGTTTTATCATTAATTCAAAGTCAGCAGGAATTGAACCTACCAAACTTACAATAATTGGAACATCTTGATTGGATTCTATCATTTTGGCAAAATTAGGTGCTCCAGGATTAGAAAGCCCTACAGCATTCATCCAACCACCTCCATTTACACTGAAAATAGTTGGATTCGGATATCCTTCCCAAGGTTCAGTACTAAGTGATTTTGTTACAACGGCTCCAGCGCCTGAGCGATAAAGACGATTAAAAACATCCAAAGAGATTCCCAAAATTCCAGATGCAAGCATTACAGGTCGTTCTAATTGGATTTGACCTATGGAAGTTGCAATATTAGGTTCCACTTTGATTAATGAACTCAGTTTCGAATATAATAGTTGACTCGTGATTCTGGTACCTTTTTTAAAGGTGATTTAGATGCAGCTAGTCATGTATTCTGTAATTTTAACAGAATTGGGAATCTCAGTTTTCAATGAAGAGAAACTTGAAAGAGCATTTTCATTCTCAAATAACGTTAAAGAATATCTTGCAGTGAAAAGTAAAGAAGCAAAATTAAATGAATTGATAAATTATCTATTTTCGATTCAAAGAGGATTTGCAGTTAGTGATGAATCATTACTAGCAATTTTGAAAAAAAATAACGTTGATTGTCAAATTATGGATGAATCAAAATTAGAAATCATTCAAGCATCAAAACCTCAAATAATTGTTGATTCAGGTTTTGCTTCAAATCCAGAAGATGCTTTAGGAAAACTTAGAGAATTTGCTTTAGGATTATCATCATCTATTGTTACCAAAGTTTCAGAAAGTCCAGATTTACATATTATTCAGGCAATTAACTCACTAGATGAAATTGATAAAATAGCTAATGCTTTGAGTTCAAGGTTGAGAGAATGGTATGGATTACATTTTCCAGAATTAGATAATATTATTGATAGTATTAACGGATATGCACAAATTGTAATTGCAGGAAAACGAGAATCATTTACCAAACAAACTTTTGAAGATGCAGGATTCCCAGAAGCTAAAGTTGACATGTTATCATTAATTTCATCAAAAAGTAGAGGAGGAGATATCTCTGATCTTAATTTAACTATAGTTCAATCAATTGCAAAACAAATTTTAGATTTTCATGATTTACGTAAAAAATTAGAAGAGCATGTTGAATCTGAAATGCAAATTATTGCTCCAAATCTTTCAGCAATTCTTGGAACTGCAGTTGGTGCACGACTTTTAGGACGAGCTGGAAGTCTCAAAAAAATGGCATCAATGCCTGCAAGTACAATTCAAGTCTTAGGTGCAGAAAAAGCATTGTTTAGATCATTGAAGACAGGTTCTCAACCACCAAAACACGGATTATTATTCCAACATGCAATGGTTCACGCAGCTCCAAGATGGCAAAGAGGAAAAATTGCTCGTGCAGTAGCTGCAAAAGCTGTCATCGCTGCAAGAGTAGATGTCTATGGAGAAGGACTGAATGAAACTTTACTTGAAAAACTCAACATCAGAGTTGGTGAAATAGGTAAAAAATATGAAAATCCAACTGAAAAAGATATCAGAAGACCTCAATCATTTGAGCGTGACGGAGGGAACTTCAGAGGCGGAAGAAGAGAAGGTGGAGATAGAAGAAGAGAAGGTGGAGATAGAAGAAGAGAAGGTGGAGATAGAAGAAGAGAAGGTGGAGATAGAAGAAGAGAAGGTGGAAGATTTAATGATAGACGAGAAAGTGGTGGTGAAAGAAGAGAAGGTGGAAGATTTAATGATAGACGAGAAAGTGGTGGTGAAAGAAGAGAAGGTGGAAGATTTAATGATAGACGAGAAAGTGGTGGTGAAAGAAGAGAAGGTGGAAGAAGTAATTATGAAAGATCAGATTCAAATAAAAAGAGAAAGAGGTTTGGAAGAAGATAATCAGTCATATTTTTGGATTAAGTTTGAAGGAAGAAAAAATTTAGCAACTGAAAATCTAGTACCAGGAAATCAAGTTTACAAAGAAAAATTAATTATCAAAAAAGGAATAGAGTATAGATTATGGGATGCATTTAGAAGTAAACTAGCTGCATCAATAATGAATGATTTAGAAGATTTTCCTTTTGAAAATAAAACCAAAGTATTGTATTTAGGGGCATCAACTGGAACTACAGTTAGTCATATTTCAGACATTGTAGGTCCAAGTGGAATAATTTTTGCAGTAGAACACGCAAGTAGAGTTGCAAGGGATTTTTTAGATAGAGTAGCAGGATTTAGGAAAAACGTTATTCCAATTTTACAAGATGCAAGAAAACCAAAAGAATATTTTTCAGTGTTTGGAAAAGTCGATGTAGTGTATGTAGATATTGCACAACCAGATCAAACAGAAATAGCAATTCGAAATTGTGAAATGTTTCTAAAAAAAGATGGATATTTTTTCCTAGTAATCAAAACAAGAAGTATCGATGTTACCAAAGCCCCAAAAAGAATTGTTGAGGAAGAAGTAGAAAAATTAAGAGAAAAATTTGATGTGTTGCAAACAATAGACCTGCATCCATATGATAAAGATCATGCAATGGTAATTGCAAAATATCTAGACTAGTTATTTTCTACTATTCGCTGAACAGGCTTCCAACTTTTACGCACAAAACTAGGCATTTCATGGTTTTTTTTATAATATTTAGTCACAAATTTCACAGTTACAGAGTCAGAAGGATATCCACTACCCAAATTATGCTCTTTTCTTAATCTAGCAATTGCTCTATCTCGAGTCACTTTAGCAAGAATTGATGCAGCTGATACTACCACAAATCTACTATCTGCACGATGATATGATTTTATTTTATGATTATCAGAGAGACGAGAAATTTCTTTGCCAAATCTAGTTGGATTTACATCACATGAATCAACATATGAAACATCAGGATTTAGTTTTGAAACAACTTTTGCCATATATTTTGCCTCTAATCCATTTAGACAGTGTTTCTTTACACTGGCATCAATGGATCTAGGAGAAATTTTTGCAACATAATAGTCATCAACAATATCAATAATTTTTTTGTAAAGAGATTCACGTAGTTTTGGAGAAAGTTTTTTTGAATCTTTAACTCCTAATGCAGTTAATTTTCTCAATTTTTTTTTATCCAAAGAAATTCCAGCTATAACTAATGGTCCCAACATAGGGCCACGTCCAGCATCATCAATCCCACAAATTTGCACAATTTTTGTGAAAATGCGCAAGTATTAAACCGTTATAGCATTAGAAAAATAGAAAGCAAGTGGAAATTCCAAATGATGAGTTACAAGAAATAATCGAAGGAGATACAAAACTAATAGTTCCAAAAAAATCAATCACAGATAAAGTTCCACCAAAAGAACCAGCATTTTTTAATCCAAGAGCAAAACTTAACAGAGATTTTTCAATTTTAGCATACGCAGCATTTTTAAAAAAATTTCAAGGTCCAAAAATTTTCTTAGAAGGGTTATCAGGAATAGGTGCAAGGGGATTACGAGTTGCAAACGAATTAAAAATTGATAATTTAGTAATCAATGATCTAAATCCAAGTGCATTAAAAATGGCAGAATATTCAGCAGGCCTAAATGAATTAGAAAATATTGAATTTTCTGAAAAAGAAGTTTGTAGATTTTTGAGTAATCATTCAAAAAAAGGAGAAAGAGGCTCAATTATCGATATTGACCCATTTGGCTCGCCTGCGGCATTTTTTGACTGTGGAATTAGAGCTACAATGCATGGAGGTATACTCTCTACTGCAGCCACAGATCTTCAAGTGTTAAATGGATTATTTCAAGACGCATGTAAGAGAAAATACGGTGGAATTCCTGTAAGAGTGGAATACGGAAATGAGATGGCAATTAGATTGGTACTTGGATGTCTAAGGGTTGTTGCAGCAAGATTAGGAGTAGAGATAATTCCAATGTTTGTGGAAAGTGAAATGCATTATTACAGAACATATGTTAAAGTAAGAAATAGACCAGATCAAGAAAAAAATATCGGATATATTTTACATTGTAAAAATTGTGGTCATAGAAAAATGACATTAGAGCAAGAATTAGAATGCGAATTATGTAAATCAAAAATAAAAATGGCAGGACCATTATGGATTGGAAAAATTTTTGATAAAGAATTTGTTGAAGATATGTTATTAGAAATTCCAAATTTAACAGTAGATAAAAATTGTGAAAAAATACTTGGCAAATGTCTTGCAGAATCAGAAATGCCTGGCACATATTTTACTCTAGATGAAATTGCATCAAAAATGAAAGCATCACCACCCAAATTAGAAGAAGTGATATTGAATTTACAAAAAAATAATTTTGTAGCTAGTGTAACAGCATTTAATCCAACAGGATTTAGAACAGATGCAAAAATAAATGAAATTATTAAAATATTTCAGGCTATCCAATAAACCCTAGACATACACAGTATAATTCACTACTTTGTTTTCTACTTGCTTTAGGTTTTGTAAGATTTATTCTAGCAAATTTTTTCTTGACATAATCTTTAAACTCCATGGAATATTCACCATCAAAAATTTTAAAGACCGCATTTCCTTTATTTGCCAAAACTTTATCCAAAATTTTGACACAATCATAATTCAAAGAAATTTGCTTTGCATGGTCTACTGACCAATTCCCACTAACCTTAGGAGAAAGATCACAAATTACAGCATTAACTTTACGCCCAAAATAGGTCATCACCTCATCAATTACATGCTCATCTTCAATATTTTCTCGAATTAGGTAAGCATTTGGAATCTCTTCAACATACGATAAATCAACACCCATAACCTTACCTTGATTTCCAGTTAATTTTACAGCCATTTGGGTCCAACCACCAGGAGCACAACCAAGATCTAGAACATAAAAACCAGGACCAATAAGACGATAAGATTGATTCAGTTCTTTTAGTTTGAATGCAGCTCTACTTCTAAAACCCTGTTCATGAGCTAATTTACGATAATGATCTTTACGTGCATCAATTAGTTTCATTTAGACTTCGAAGATTTTTTCATTTCAATAATTACCCAATCTTCAATGAATTGACAGTTTGTAGGACTTATCTCTCCATCAAGAGAACATTTCTGTTCAACAGTACAAGTCAAACACGGTGAATTTACAATTGATTCGGTACTGATGGGTGTTTTCTTTAAGATTAATTTGTATGTCCAACGATTATTTTCAAGAAGTTTTTCTCTGGTAATGAAACCAGTTCTTTCAAGTTTTAATGCTAAACGAGAACCATCACGACTTGTGAGTTTAAGTTTTTTCCATAATTCGCTTTGAAACATTCCATCTGATTCACGTTCTGCTAAAATATCACAAACTTTGTTTGTGAGTCTCTCCATGTCAACTTTTTCAATTTTGAAATTTTCAATTTCTGAATCAGAGAGTTCTTCTTCTAATTCTTCTTCAAGAGTTAATTCCTCTATTCGTTTAATTTCCTCTAATTCTTTTTTAGTTAATTTTTTTGCTTTGACAGGCTTTTCTACTGCTTTCTTTGCAGGTTTTGCTTCAGCTTTCTTTGCTGTTTTCTTTGCAGGTTTTGCTTCAGCTTTCTTTGCTGTTTTCTTTGCAGGTTTTGCTTCAGCTTTCTTTGCTGTTTTCTTTGCAGGTTTTGCTTCAGCTTTCTTTGCTGTTTTCTTTGCTGTTTTCTTTGCAGGTTTTGCTTCAGCTTTCTTTGTAGAATCTAATTTTTTCTTTTTATTTTTTAATTCATCTAATTCTGCCTTGATTTTTTTTGCTTCATCAATTAGAGTATCTTTTTTCTTTGCCATCAAATTACCTCATTTTTTAATACTAATTTCTTATTTATCATACAATCAATCATTCCTATTTAACAGTAAATATTCCTCTTATTGATATGTTCTTTAATTCTTTGGAAACCAT
>Ga0257123_1002062_pt1 | contig 11240 bp, 8 predicted proteins | sample SI106_135metaG_FD_190185 | JGI IMG/M metagenome (GOLD analysis project Ga0257123, IMG submission 190185) | Marine microbial communities from Saanich Inlet, British Columbia, Canada - SI106_135 | ecosystem: Environmental > Aquatic > Marine > Inlet | place: Canada: British Columbia | collected...
TTTAAATCCGGAGATGCATTAGTAGACCAATGATCATCCCACATATCAGCTTTAACAGGAGAATTTAAACGGTAATACGCTATGCGCTTACCCTCTTTACGTGTAAACGAATTTTTCATTATCATAATACCCTGTTTTATTCAGCATACTAACTCTCTTATATTTTTCCTGCCTGAGAATTATCTTACATATTCAAGTTAACCAATATTAGCTTGTAACGGAGTACGTTTCCAATACATCAACTTTATTGCAAAACTCAGTGCCCACATTACTTTTAAGCATTCTCATAATTTTTTCTATAAACATCAGAATTTATCTGCGAAGGCTTATAAGCTAATATCACTCCTATCGTTATCCAGTCATAAGGATCTCCAGTCGTCAAACCAGCATTATGAGTAAAACTTTGTATAATATAAGCGCAGAAATAAGCTATTGCGCTGGAATAGAAGTAATAATCAGCAGAACCTATGGTGCAATTTTTCATCGCCCTATAGATAAATCTGAATATATATACATAAAGCAACACATACCCTATAAAGACCACCCAACCACACCTAACCCCTACATTTAACATGCAATTGTGGAATGCCGCACTCTTGGCGTAACTGGCACCAGGTAAATATTGAATGCTTCGGAGATGGTGTCTCTTTAGTTCCAAATATTCCTCACCCTTTACACCGGAAGGACTAGCAAGGAGCATCTTAGTACCTATTATAGTGCATGGTATTCGGGAAAATGCGGTTGAATCAATCTTTGTAAACCTAGAAGCAATATTATTAAAAGGAGTCATGCATAAAATTAAAACAATTCCAACCGCTATTACACTATATAATCTTTTTAGATTTAACAAATTATTTAACTTAGAAAAAACAATATAACAAACCAATATTGACATAATTGACGATAGAGCTTTAGACGCTAGTGCGCCCAGAACCACACATAATCCAAGCATTATTATCTTTTTTTTAGATTTGGATATATAAATCAAATAAATTATAAATGGAAAGATTGCGCTAATTTGGTACGACAGAGGTACAGAATAAAATGCAAGACCTGGTGTCCTTACTCTATTAGCGAGTTGTAATTGTAATTCAGAAGAATATGGCACTCCAATCATCATTCTTAAATTCCAAAAGAAATCTATATCCATTGCTTGTAAAACAGCAACGATACAAGAGATGCTAACAATAAAAGCCATAATAATTAAAGCAAGATTTACTTGCCTTACAGACCTAATTGCTTCCTTTATAGAAAAAATTAGTATAAGTGGAATAACAATTATTCTCAGCAATCTAATAAGCTCATCCTTATTTACCGTATACAGCCATAATACTAATAGCAACATTAGAATTGAAATGGCAACATGCGGGACTGGAAATTTTCCACTTGAACGCACGCAATAGTTTAAGTAAGAAAGTGAAGACAGCATGATTAGACATACAACACCTAAAGACATGGGGCCGATATGCTGAACATATCCAAAGTAATAATACCCAACGACCATGCAACAAAAAAGGGGCAATTGCAAATGGTGTATTTTAATGCTTTTTATTTCTCTCATTATCACTAGCAAAGCGAAACTAATATAATGGCACTCATTGATTATCATCTTAATCAGTGCTTTAATTTTATTGGCATTCACCTTCTTCTCCTACTATACAAATTCAAATTATTTTTCTCAGTGAATTAATAAGGCGTATTGACAGGAAATCCTTAACTTTTCTAATCCGAAAAAACATTATAAGAAATATGGAACTAAGAAATGAAATAACCGGTTCGGTATGTTTTATAGACAACCTTGATTGCAGTCCGAAAAACTTATATACAAGCCTTTGGTACATAACAAGAAGGTGAAAGACCGGAGCAATTCTTTCAATCTGCTTCCTTGGAAAACCGGAAAGATTAAGAATAGTATTTGATCTCTCCTTTAGTCCATCTACTCTGTGAGCTTCTATCGTACCTTCTTTAATACATTTTGAATACAATTTTGTCCCCGGATATGGATAATATACAGATGCATTTGAGCGCCTAGGTCCGATTATGGCGTTTATATTAATGGTATCAACAAATTGCTCGAATGTTTCTTCCGGAAACCCGATCATGTTGTTAATATATGTAGAAATGCCTGATTTTTTCAGATTTGTCAGAGAAGTTATTATATGGTCACGCGAAAGCCTTCTATTTGCAATCTTGTTTCTGATGTAATCATTGCCAGATTCAATACCAGCAGTTGCCATCTTACAGTTTGAATCGATTAGTGCATCCATAACAGAACCATCAAATGTTCCCACCCTCACATTACACGCATATGGTAATCCTAGTTTCTTCTTGTAAAGTTTTGCAAACTCTATAAACCACCTCTTATTGAATGTAAATACATCGTCATGGAAGGCAAAACCTGTCAATCGATATTCTTCCTTGTCCCTCCTTAATTTCTCGACAGCCGCTTCAGGAGAAGGATGTCCAAGCCAGCCATTTCCTGTCCCCCAAGTTCTTATTAACGGGGCAGCACAGAAATCACACGCAAAGGGACAGGCACGACAAAGTATATATTCAAATACACGGCTTCCAAGTAAACCTCTCCCAAAACCGTAGGGATTTGAATTTAATCTATCAAGTTCTTCAAAGAAAAGCTCCCTGTCAAAATCAAAATACTCATCCCACGAATCAGGAAATGGCAGCCTTTCGTTCTTTACTATAGCATCGTTCTTTCGAAACCAGAAATTGGGAGTTCCAAAATAATCCGCCCCGTCTTCCATAAGAGTGATTAGTTGCAAGAGAGGTCTTTCTCCATACCCGATGCAAACGCCATCTACATTATCCAGACTGACAATATCATCAGGTGTAATAGATACGTGAGAACCTCCTAAAATAAGCATGGTACTTGGAGCAATGCTCTTAATGTAACATGATAGATGATTAACTGAGAGAAATCCAGAAGTTGTTGCTGAAATACCTATCAACCCTGGTTTGTATTCAATAATTTTCTCCTTTAAGATCTCATAATCATCCTCTGTCTTAATGTAAGTTAAGCTAGTATCATGACCATGCTTCTTGACAAATGCAGAAAGTGCACCAACTCCACATGCATACCTTGCAGGCTCTGAACTGTTCACATCATAATATACAAAAAGCACTTTCACGCTCATTATCTCCTGAGTAATACGTTTATTTTTTTAGTATGTACTACTTAGATCATTAGTCCTTATTCCTAGATGTCTCCGAATATGCGATCTCGCAATACCCGGTTTCCAAAGATTTCACCCTTATATTCATATTCTCTAATATATTAGAAAAGGAAATTAATCTCGTCTCATTATGATGCTTCCGCAAAAGTTTTCATTTTTCCAAGATAGGCTGGAATAATTTCATTTACAGAAAATTCCTTTTTGGCTCTGGCGTGTGCCTTCACCTTGAACTCCTCATAATTTTTCTGTATTGTTTCAAAGGCATGTCTAAACGTTTCAACACTTGCATTTATACCAGCATCCCCTACGATCTCAACTGTACCTCCAGAATCTTTATAAATCACCGGCAGCCCACTTGCCATCGCCTCTAAAACAATATTCGGGCAAGATTCATTTTCAGAGAAAAAAATGAAGAAATGACACGATCTCAGCATTTTAGATAACTCAATTTTTGACAAATATCCCAATAAAACTACGTTCTCAGGTAATTCTGACTCAGGCATATTACCAGCAACAAAAAAAACCAGATCAGGATTCCTTTTCGCTACAGCAACAACTTCATGAAACCCCTTTTTGAGATTAGCAGAGTTGGAACAAAATGCAATTCTAGTTGCTCCGGATAAAGACATTTTTTCTCCGTGAGGAGAAAAAAAATCAGTATCCACGGGATTATATATGACACACCCTTTCCCACTGATTATAGCATGCTCTTCGCTAGTAATATATCTACTGTATTCGCTTTGATATATAACAAAATCAACTATTTTGTTTATTTTCTTTTGTTTGTCATCCCAACATCCATCTCTTCCATACGCATTGGCACTTCCGTCTATCCTCTGAACTTTTATGCGTTTTGGATACAGCATATTACTGAGTTTATAAAGACAATACGAACCTTGCCATGAATTAAGCATAAGAAAGTCACTCTTCTTAAAAATATTTCTGTGGTAGCAAATGTTATTTTTACTTAAATATTTCTCAAAATATTTCCAGAAAGTTTCACACCCGCCACCAACACCTATACCTCTTGGGATACATATAGAATAAGGAAAGTTGATTGCATCTTTCATATCAAGTGACAATGTAAATGATCTATTCTAAACACACTTAATTATATACCCATGGCAATACAACAGGAAGGGACACATTAGATAATTTGCTGTAAGCTTTATCGGAATGTACAAATAGTTTAATATGGATTTATTATCTGGAAATTATGATGGGTCACTAAATCATCTGGGGCAATAACCCTAATTTAACTTTATTACTATTTACCTTCTCAAGTGATATGCTTATGCCATCTACAAGGCCGATACTCTCCCATTTAGACATTGTTAAGGCTTCTGCTCCATCAATTACTTAACTGAACGCTGTTTTCACCAATGTCCAAAAGAGCAACCTTCTTGTTAGTACGAGCATGTCATCATCCTTGGTTTTGCTCTGCAGGAGTTGATTTGTGTGTTATTAATTTGTATTTAATAATTTGTTGCTCGCTAACGTGGCAATTAAGAACAGCGCCTTGTTAGCCCGTACATCTTTCTAAAGATAGGTTTTTTGAAATTCGAATGTATTACTAACGCATAAAAACTAGGTTTATGATTCCGATGTTCATTGTCTTTCTTCACGGTAAGCTTGAGAAGGTCTCTATACTCTTCAGCTCTTGCATGTTTCCGGACTGATCTTTTTGTAAATGAAGGGTACGTGATAAACTTATAATGGAAATCATTACAATTCCTTCCTCCAAGCCTGAAAAGTATTGAATATGTGTTCGGAGTATTGAATAACTGTACAATGGCTGAAATAGTCCTTGGAGTATATTGCCTAATCCCATGCCATGGAAAAAGCTTTAAGCAAGCGGCAGAGGGAAACATGTGAACTTGAATTGTATTATTATTTGTCTTATCAATGAAATTTCTTATTTGTTTGAAATATAATAAATCATTTTCAAAGTGTTCTATTGCTGATTGACTCATGAAAAAATTGGTTTTATCTGGAATAATATCCAATAGGTTATCTGCGTTATGTTGCTTCAGCGTTATAAATTCATATTCGCACAGTTTCTCCCAATATTTGTATGACGATGAATCTATTCCATAATATGTAGAGATACCTTTAGCAAAGTCATTTAGCTTTATTGCAGCATCTCCTTTTCCTGCCCCGGTATCGAAGACATTGATAGTATCGAGTTCTGATTTAATGAGTTTCCAATCCACTTTTAACAAGAATAGATATGAGAGTGCTCTACATGGTGATAAATTTAAATGATGTTGCCCAAATTCTTTCTCGTCAATTTCAGCACAAAAATCCTTTATACACAACCCTCTAGCCCTGCTAGGGAAATATTTGTTGTTGATGAGATTTAGAAGTATCCAGAGAATCTTTCCACTTTTGCTGAGTTTATTGTCTGCGTTTAAGTTATGAATTGAAGTATTTATTTTCATTGGTTTTTCAACTTCCTTGCAATTCCTGCGACACCTTCCTTCCTCTACAACCAACCTTACTGCCTCTAATTTAAATTCCTTATCAAATTTATGCCTTCTGACTTCACTCACAACACACCTCCTCGGTTAGAACTTATAACTCTAACCTTTCAGTGTGTCCACTACTTTAGGGGAGGTTCATATTACCTTGATTGAATTAGATTGTTAAAACACTCTATATATTTCTTGCCTATAATATCCATAGAATAATTTTCCAAACAATATTCCCTGCCTAACTTAGCCAAAGACATTCTTTCATCAATGCTCGTTATTAGATCGTTAAGTTTATTTCTCCAATCATCTAAATCTTCACAAAGTATTGCAGGTGAATTCCTATAGGAAGGTACCGGACTAGCCAACACACATAGCCCCACAGACATAGGATACCCTATTTTAGTAAAGGCATGAGCAAGATTATATTCCACAGTTATGTCCCTTGGAGCAATACAGATATCTCCTTTCAAAAGGATTTCTGGCAATTTTGCATAATCGTACCAAACATATTTGTATTTAATAAAATCCAGCTCTGGATCTTTGTCACATATTGTAATTAGATCAACCTTTTTAGCATATTTTTCCTTCAAAATATCAGCTATTGGCTTTATTTCCAATGCTTTTGCTGAATATCCACAGTATACCAACTTAAGTACATCATTATCCGTGTGTTCTTTGGAGTACCTGAAAAAGCTTGCAGGAATACTTTCTTCAATTAGCACTATATTACTATTATATTTTTTGTAAATGTCATAGAGATATCTGGTTGAGACAATAACACAATCTACAAGAGAAACCATACGTTTCACATCTTTTGTCTGTTGGTTGGTGACTGTAGAGTTTCTAGTAATATTTTTGGATACATAATTTACATTGATATCAAAAACCACTTTAATACCTTTTTCCATTAAGCTAGTAGCTATATCCTGATATCTTTTACTAAAGGCCTTTTGAAACACAACAACATCATAGTGAGAATACTTTCTATATAACGATGAACACAAATCGGTGGAGTAGGAATTAATAAAATTAATAATGTCGTAAACACGAATCCGTGTTGACGCCATTACTCGCTTATAAGGAGATGCTCTCGGGACCACCCAACCGATTTTATAATTACCTTCTCTGCTAATCAGAGCTTGAAAAAAATCCCTTATCAAGAATAAATCTACATATTTATTTATCATAAGAAATTCACATGATCAGCAGGCTTTTTTAGCTCCCACAATATTTGATTAAATGTGTTACATCTACACAAAGGGATGCAATCTTTAAAATTTATGTTTTCGTAGGCCTTTCTTCGTTGCTCCGAGTTCCATATTTCCATAAAGGATTGTTCTTTGATATTCCCAAGTTTGTATTTCTGATATCCCCTCAAATGACAACATACATACATGTCCCCCGAAGCTGAAATCACAGTCGCAAACTGGTGTCCATAACACTTCCCATAGTTTCTGCCATAATCCTTATTCTGCATCATTTCGTATTTATGTTTTGAAAAAAGGATCTTGAAGCTATTATTTGAATGTTGTAAACACTTTTCAATTAAACTATTTACTTCAGTCCAATGGTAGCTAAACTCCCCACCATGATGTATCTGCATTGGACGATACTGCAAATAGTCCACACCAATATTCTTACATAGTACTGCAGCCGTTTCCATTTCTCTAACAGTCTCATCAGAAGTAAGATACCCAGCACCTATAATACATTTCGCCTTAAGCCTTTTTTTTGCTTCCACCAGCATCTTTGTTCCATTAATTACCTTGTCAAATTCCGTAGAATTTTTCCCATGTGTAATCTTAAAAGTCTCCGATGTAGCAGCATCAAGCGAGACCCTTATCCAAACACATGAAGAAACTAAGGCGTCTGCCTTTTCTTCACTCATTAATGAACAATTTGTAATAAAAGCAACATCAAGGCCACTCTTCTCTGCATAAACAACAGCATCTACAGTATGGACATTACAAAGAGGTTCTCCTCCCCCTGTAAAGGTCAACCCCCTTACTTTAGCCTCCGCTAATTGATCAATTATTCTTTTTGATTCATCAAACGATAAAGCATTACTATCATTTTTCTGGTAATAATCAACTACACATTCTGGACAACTGTGATTGCACACATTAGTCATATCAATCTCCACAGTTATCGGACTTGGATTACCACCTTTTATCCAATCACTAACAACATCTAAATGCTTCAGGATCTTATCTGAGCGGAATTGTCTAACATCTGCATTATTAAGCAATTTATCTCTTCTCTTTCATAACAGACAATGACTTATCTTTTCATTCCAGCGAATCGTCTTCGTGATCAGCTAAAGTAGAAACTTCACACTTAACAAGAGCAGTTCCGGACTGATCACCATTGCACCACTTAAATCTCATTATTATATTAATAATAAAAGCAGGGTAACAAATACTATACTTGGAGTTAGGAGTAATCCACCCTACTCTTCTCTAAGCGGTTTTTGCGCTCTACAAAGGAAGAGTGCCCTTACACATCCAACTGAACAGACATAGTCCAGGACATCTTCATTTGAAATATTTGTATAATAACCTCTTTCAAAACCATCTGTTTTGATCATAAAATCTGGCCTGTACCCCCTTTCAGAGAAAGGATACAAACCCCATGGTTTGTCCTTCAGCAGAGGTTTGGCAATAAGAACCTTTGGAACGAAACCTGACTGAAACAACCATGTTAATTCTTTATTCATATTAAACTCTCTATCATCATATCTTGATCGGTGCACTTCAAAAAGAATTTTGATCTCATGGTTCGTCTGTTTTACAAAAGATTTCATCCCACGAAACACCTTCACTTCATAACCTTCAGTGTCCATTCGAATAAAATTAATCGGCCTTTTGTTTTTAATCAAGGTGTCTATATCAAACATATCAACTTCTTCGACATCATCTTCAGCACTATTATCTTTCATCTTAGATCTGTAGGACGTAATAAAGTTGTGCACATTCGATTGTTCTGAAAGATAAAGTGTCTCACTGCCCACTTTGTCAGAAACACCTGCATGGAAAACGTCAATAACATCTTCCTTGTTATTGAGCTTTATATTCTCTTTCAAAATATTGATATTATCAGAAGATGGTTCATAAGCATAAACCTTGCCCTGAGGCCCTACAAGAGATTCCAACAATAAAGTGTAATATCCAATATTTGCACCTAAATCCAGAACAACCATTCCAGGCTGAACCTCATCCTTTAAAACTAGCAATTGGTCTTCCTCTCTAACTCCGAATAATAAAAGGCCCTTAGCTATTCCCTTTTTCTTCTTATCTATTGGTAGCTTCATTCTGTAGCAATGTATCCGCTTAATTAGAAAAGTTCTCTTCAATATATCTCTGCAGAAGTATAAATAAAGAGAGTTAATAGTTGCCTGAAGAGCCTTTTTAACACCCATATTTTTTAGAATACTGACAAATTTAGTCAACATTAATTGCCCCTTATTTTATAATATTAATTTTTATAACACCTAACTAAATATCTTATAAATCTTTTGTTTACGTTTGTTATATCATTTGTAAAATACAGTAATACTCTTTTCTACTCTGCTCCCCATTTAAGGCAACTACGACAAATCTCTGGTTCTAATTCCGGATTACTAAGAACACCAGTAATACGAGCATGGAAATTCTTCAATTTTTTGGATGTCCAGATCTCTTTGAGTGATTGTCGTTTAAGATCTCCAAGTATATGCATCCCTTCAATATCGTAACAACAAGAAACTACCCGACCGTCCCAGTACACACAAAATTGACGATAAATATCCGTACACGGTTTTAGCTTTAATTTACGACGTAATATTGGGTTTAAAGGAGCAAGAGTTGTATCTGTTTCTGCATAGCTCTTTACAAAAAACTCAACATTCAATTTCTTTGCCAATTCTCTTGCAACTTCAATTTCATGTTCGTTGTTCTTCATAGCAATAAACTGCCATACCACTTTTGTACGTGAGCCTTGAGCAGCTTTCGACATAGTATGCATATTGTCGTATACCTTAGGAAAAGAACCACCTGGCCGGTTTTGTTGATATACAGAATCACTGGCACCATCAACAGAAAAGCGGACCATATCTAATCCCGCCTTTACCAAATTATTTGCTAATGTTTCATTTAAAAGCATACCATTTGTAAAGAAAGAACAATATAAATGAAATTTTTTCGCTTCCTCAACCATTTCTACAAATCTTGGATGAAGTAGTGATTCACCTTGGAAATGTAAAAGAACTCGTATCGAACCCAACTCAACCGCCTGCTTTAGAAGGTCTTTATACAAATCAAAATCCATAAACCCTCTTCCCCTGTTAATGTTATGATGGCTTGTGTCCTTTTTCTTTCCTTGAGTTCCTACAAGACAAAATTCGCAGTTTAAATTACAGTTATTTGTTGGTTCAATCTCTATAGAAGGTGGGAAATTTCTCCAATGCCTGCTTTTTGCTCTTTGTTTTAATTTGAAGATTTGATTCTGTACATATAATTTGCGTCTAGAAATTGTAGCACGCCAATCTACCCTATATGATTGATATAAATCTGATTTGTCATTTGTGAAAACAGAAAAGGTTTTTCTAATTTCACGTTGAACCTTCCTTTTAAATTGGTCCAACGAATGATTGCCGATTGGAATACGAAGCCATTCTGTGCGGGATGGAAAGAAATTCACTCCACCACCAGCATGAATACCGTGAAAATCGGTGTTTCTATTCATCCATTGTTCAGTAACCCCATCCACATGCCTGGATAAACCATTTGGGTAACTAATCCATTTAAGAGGCTCTAAACCATTATCTATTAGATGAGCATGATTATCCTCGATCTGATGCTTTACATCTTCGTATGTGAGTCCGGACAATACTGGGTGTGACAATGTATGGTTACCTATTTCCCAGCCCATGCAATGAAGTTTTTTTAAATCATCCCAGGAAAGATGTGCTTGTGGAAGTTTTTCATTTCCAGTAATTGCCTTCCAACTGGTAATCACAGCATTTTCTGTTTCCTTGTAACAGTAATAATTCTTGGTACCAGCAAAGACATTATCTTCAGCGAGATCAATGGAAGCCATGTGGGTATTTAGCTCTTTCGCTAATACTTTTGACATTCCCCGCTTTACCAGGATAGACGCCAGAACACGGTAATAAATACTGATGTTAGACGCAAAATCAGCATTCACAAAAATGCAAGGCCTGATACCTTTTTCTTCCAATACTGGTGCAACATCACGGATATTAGCATAGCCATCATCAAAGGTAATTACAAAATAGGGACGATCCACTTCTTCACGCCAGAGCTTATCATATGCCTCAGATAGAGGCAAAGGGGTCATATACTTAAGCAGATGGTCTATGTGATCATAAAAATTCTTTTTTGTTGTAGCAACCTTATCATAAGCATCCTCCCATTCCGAATTATTACTATCATCCACAAGACTGTGGTAGAGTAAGATATAAACTCCCGGAGGGTATTTATCTTTAACTCCAATAAATCTTGAAATGTGAAACCTATGCTTACTGGCAGGAACCTTTTCCAAAGAAGACTGCACCTTTGGCCAGGGAATCGATCTCTGT
>Ga0257123_1002074_pt1 | contig 11204 bp, 10 predicted proteins | sample SI106_135metaG_FD_190185 | JGI IMG/M metagenome (GOLD analysis project Ga0257123, IMG submission 190185) | Marine microbial communities from Saanich Inlet, British Columbia, Canada - SI106_135 | ecosystem: Environmental > Aquatic > Marine > Inlet | place: Canada: British Columbia | collected...
CCGATGAAACAGACAGAGACCGTATATGGAAGAACCGCTTATTCCAGGTCCGGTCTGGAACAAAGCTTAGATAGCATAAATTTTCTTGCCGAGGGCAACAGTCCGGCTGGGCTTGCAATTAGAGAAATCGGTGATACTATCGGATCTATTGAAGGTACGAATGCTGTGATCTTTATAAGTGATGGTGAGCATCTGGAAGGGGATCCTCTTGCGAAGGTCAGGGAAATCAAAAACAGTTATGGTGGATGGACCTGCTTTTATACGGTTTGGATAGGAAATAATCCCGAAGGTGAATCATTTATGACAGAACTTGCCGGAGGAGTGGATTGTGGTTTTTCAATGTCTATTGAAGGAATTGCTTCAAACGAAGATATGGTAGACTTTATAAAGCAAGTATTTCTTACAACTGAAATCGACAGCGATGGAGATGGCGTTCCGGATAGTCTTGATAAGTGTCCTGATACCTCGATTGGAGTTGATGTAGACGAATCTGGATGTCCCATTGTTGCCCAGATAGATAGTGACAGTGACGGTGATGGGGCGTTTGATGATGTTGATGAGTGCCCTGATACGCCGGTAGGTGCTATTGTTGATGACAGAGGGTGCTGGGTTGTCAAAGGTGTCCAGTTTGATTATAAGAAATGGGATGTCAAACCACAGTTCAATTCAAATCTCGATAATATAGAAAATATTTTGAAGAAGAACTCTGGAATGAAGATAAGAATAGAGGGACATACAGACGATATCGGATCCGCAAAATACAATATAGACCTTTCTGGTAAAAGGGCTAAGGCAATTAAAGACTATCTGGTTGGCAAAGGTATAGAACCGTCACGAGTTACTACAAAAGGACTCGGGTATGCTAAACCAATTGCAGATAATGATACAGCTAAGGGGCGCGCCTTGAACAGAAGGGCTGAAATAATACCGGTGAAATAGTTGAGTTTGGTCAGCAGCTGCTCAGAAAGGTTCTGGGTGAATACAGAATCTTGAGAGTTTTTAAAGCATTAGTTTCTCTCATTGCCATGCATATAAAAATGTATGGCAATGAACAATATGGCAAATGAGCAATAGCCTATAGCAAAATTACTTGCTGCCCCACATCCGAATACACTAACAACACCATTGGGCGTTAGCTCATATGCATGTATAATACCTACAAAAGAGAGAAATGCTGCTCCCAGCGACCAGATACATGCCATTAAAAACTTTCTTTCAATTAAGAAGACGGAAATGGAAGCCAGTATCATAGACGTAAAGATGAAGCCTCTTTCGAGTGATATCATTCCGTGAATTGCCAGATTATTGGTAAACGCATCCTTGCCAACTATGAAGAGAGTTGTTCCGGCTGACCTGAGTGTGCTCTCAACCATTAACAATCCCCATGCCGCAATGGCAGGGAAGAGCCCCATGGCAACCGCCATGGCGTGATGCTTTGGCGTCTCCTGGAATGCCTGAGCCACTATCACTATTCCAATCCACAGCAGTATTCCTATTCCTGCTTCAAGAGGAACAACTTTTAGGATAACGGTTATAACTCCGCTCAGGCAGATGATAGCGACGAAGACACCGTTAAGGATAGAATATCCGGTTCTGGCTCCAATAGCTTTCCAACCCGGATGGCCTATGTATATAGTCGTAGGAAAGCAACTGCCAAATAACGAAGCTACAACAGAGCCAATCCCGTTAGTTAACAGTGATGGAAATGTATCGTACTTATCTCCAGCTGCCTCAGCACTTTCAAGGTTTTGTAATGAACCCACGACATTAAACACTCCCATCGGAGCAATGATAGAAATGTATTGAAGTACATATTTGCTCTGGATCAAGTCAATCATATTTCCACCACAAAACTGAGGCGGTGAAAAGTGGAATAATCCATCTCCGTTCACAATATTTCCACTATCTATGTAACCTGTTATCCAAGCCAATCCGGTACCAACCCCGACGGCAATCAAACCTCCCGGTAGGCCCAGAGGGAATCTCACTTTCGAAAAATATTGGACAAGTATAAATGCAAGAGGAAAGAAGGCTATAATTGGTTTCTCGAAAATCTTAAATGCAAAATCCATTGAGATAAATGTAATAGCAATTCCTGCAAGTGTAGAGAGCAGGGCTGCTCTTGGAGTGATACGTCTCAACCAGCTTCCGATCAGGGCTCCCAGCATCTCTATTATTCCACTCAGGAAGCAGGCGATCATGCCAATTTTCCACACCAGATATGGATCCTTTGTGTCATTATATACTGGAGCCATTATGAAAAATATAAAGGCAAAGAGGCTGACCGTATTGATTCCGTAAGGTAATGCGGTTACATCATCTCTCTGGGTATTGATTGCAAGTTTTCTAGCCTGCCATGAATAAAAGATGTTTCCTAATAGTATAGAAATTGCCGCGCCTGGAAGTATCACTCCAAAAATTAGTTTATCGGGCATGCCACATAGCATTCTACAGAGACTTACTATGAGTATCAGTTGTACAAGATTGTCTATGGCAAGACCAAAGAATCCGTCTATATCTTTCCTTGCAAATAATGGGTAATTCATAGTTTTTTTAAGCTTGCTTTAGAATGAGGTAGTCTGTTATAGTTAGCTCTGAAGTACCACAGGGACCAATTTATGATTAAAAAGAAACCACTGCTAGAAAGTCTGTATGATGCTGTTGATCGTGAAGAGGAAGCAAATACTCAATTCTACGATTATACTATAAAATCTCTGAAATACTACAAGTGGTTAGGCGAAGACAAGAAAGAAAAGGTGCAGGATATAATAGCGAAATTAAGGGATGATACCCAAAGGCATAAGAGCATGATTGAGAAATTAATACAACATGTAGAATCGAGCGATAAAAATGTATTCTAAGGAAGCTCTCTCTGATATATTTGAAAGAGTTTTACAGTTTGAAATAGATGCAGAGTCAATATATAACGAGTGTTTAGAAAAGCTGGAAGATGAGACTGCTGTCGATATTCTGCAAACTATCAGAAATGAAGAAAGAGGCCACATAGAGCTTGCAAGACGTCTTATAGAGATAATACAGGATTAACGTTTACTTGGACTTTTCAACATACCTCATTCTTAAATCATAAAGAGCAGTCTCCAATAGTTTTGTTTCATCATCAGTAAGATTTCCGCTAGTCTTATCTTTAATTATCTGTAACGTGTCAATCGTAAACTTTGCCTGATCAAGGTTCTGATCTTTTGTTTTGAGAAATGGATTTTCCACTTCTCCCAGGCTCATTAATGCTTGAGTAACAAGGCTTGATGCAAATAAGGAAAAGCTTGCTTCAGGAATTTTCGAGATTTTTTTTTGTGTCAATTTTTCCGTATCATTCAACTCTTTATCCAGATCTGAACCTGACTGTTTCAATTCACTATCCATTATTACTACTCCTTCAAATTATATCGTATTTCCTTGCGAAATATTATTGCCAGCATCTATTGAAGCTTTAATGAATTCGCTAAAGAGAGGATGCGGGCTAGTTGGTTTAGATTTGAACTCGGGGTGAAATTGTACTGCCACAAACCATGGATGGTCTTTCAGCTCTATTATCTCCACCAATTCGTTATCTATAGTAGTACCACTGCAGATCATACCTTTAGCTGCAAAGATATCTCTATATTTATTATTGAATTCGTACCTGTGCCTGTGTCTTTCAGAAATGATTTCCTGATCATAGCTTTTACGGGCAATAGTATTCGGTTCCAGTTTGCACTGTTGCGCACCCAATCTCATGGTACCTCCCATTTTATCAATATCTTTCTGATCTTCTAAGAGACATATAACAGGCTCTGGAGTATTATCGTCAAACTCTGTGCTGTTTGCATCTTTCAAGTTACACACGTTTCGTGCAAACTCTATAGAAGCGCAATGCATTCCTAAGCACAACCCAAGATATGGAACTTTATTTTCTCTTGCATATTTTATCGCTTCTACTTTTCCCTCAATTCCCCTCTCTCCAAATCCACCAGGTATTAATATTCCACTACATCCTTGAAGGTGCTTCTCAGCACCGTCCTTTTCAATGTCCCCGGATTCAATCCTTTTTACTTTTACCCTTGCCGCGTTGCTGACACCCCCGTGTGTTAATGCCTCATAAATAGATTCGTAAGCAGATTGGTGTTCGATATACTTACCTACTAGAGCAATTGTAATTGTAGTCTCTGTGCTTTTAAGTATGTCCAGCATATTGAGCCATTTGTCAAGGTGGCCTCCGTTTGAATCTAGATGAAGCTTTTTTAAGATTATCTTGTCGAGACCTTCTCTAACGAGTAGTAAAGGAATTTCATAGATATAAGGTTTTACATCTTGTTCCTCGATGATTGATTCTTTATCTACGTTACAGAAAAGAGAAATTTTCTCTCTTATTTCATCTGAGATTGCCTTTTCTGTCCTGCATATTAGAATGTCTGGCTCAATTCCAGCTTGTCGTAACATACCAACACTATGCTGTGTTGGTTTTGTCTTTATCTCATCTGCCGCCCGGAGATAAGGTATCAGCGTTAGATGTATATACAGAACATTTTCTCTGCCAATTTCGCGACCAAATTGTCTAATTGCCTCTACAAACGGCTGGCTTTCAATATCTCCTACAATACCGCCTATTTCAGAGATCACTATGTCTGTGTCATCAGTGGCCAATTTGCGTATACAATCTTTTATCTCATTTGTTATGTGAGGTATTACCTGTATGGTTTTTCCCAGGTACTTTCCCTGACGTTCCTTTGTTATCACAGAGTAATAAATTGAGCCGGTAGTACAGTTGCAATTTCTGTTTGTTGTGGCATTTGTGAATCTCTCATAGTGTCCCAAATCAAGATCTGTTTCTGCACCGTCTTCAGTGACGTAAATCTCTCCATGCTCAAAAGGACCCATAGTGCCTGGGTCTACATTGACGTAAGGGTCAAATTTCTGCAAGCTTATCTTATAGCCATGACTCTCTAAAAGCATGCCGATAGATGCGGCATTCAAGCCTTTTCCGAGAGAAGAAACAACACCACCTGTAACAAATATATGCTTTGTCATATACGATATTTCTCCAAGAATCGTTCAAAATCTTCTGGCGTATCTACACCCTCACAGGTACTGGGTGTGACAACGACCTTAATTTTATATCCATTTGAAAGGACTCTAAGTTGCTCCAGCTTTTCCAGCTCTTCTATCTTTGGTACTGGTAAGCTTGAAAATGACAGCAAAAAGTCCTTTCGATACATATATATACCAAGATGTTTCAAGAAATGAAATGATGTATTATTATCGGTATTAGATTCATCTAATATTTCTTCTGCCGCAGAACAACTTGAATGAATATTTTCGTCTCTGATGAACGGAATTGATGCCCTGGAAAAGTACATTGCATAACTGTTTTTGTCTATAACAACTTTTACCGCATTAGGGTCGATGAGTTCTTCTACGGTTCTTATCTTGTTTGCAAATGTGCAGACTACCGCTTCCTTTTCAGCATACATAGCATCAATCAAATCATCTATCATGCTTCCTTTTATGTCTGGTTCATCTCCCTGTATATTCACTACAAAATCTACATCCAGGCTGGATGCTATTTCTGCGACTCTGTCTGTTCCGGATGTGTGATTTATGGACGACATTTTAACGCACCCTCCAAAATCCCTTACCACTCTTGCTATACGTTCATCGTCTGTAGCGATAATAACCTCATGAACATTCTTGGCCTCCATTACTTTCCTGTACACGTGTTCTATAAGATACTTTCCTGTCTGTTCTCTGGCTTCGCTTTTAATTAATTTACCTGGAAGTCTGGTAGATGCATATCTTGCAGGAATAATGGCAACCGTCTTTGGCATATCTATAATGATTTAGCTTCTATTGTTTAAAGCATTTAATTCTAAACGGTACAGCTGTTTAGTATATTTATTGTATTCCATTCTAAAGAGAACATTATAACCACACAGGGGGTACAGTCAACTAAAATAACAGGCTAAATCCTTAATGTTAAAAGACTTAAAAAGCATTTTTTGAGTATGGTATCAAAATAATTTCTCAAATAAGTGCAATGTTGTATAGTATTTGTTGTAGATAGGACTTTTGTGTATAGAAGTAGTACAAAATTTAAACAAATAGCTGCAGGTATTTTATCTTATATTAAGGACAGATTTTTTATGAAACCATAAGTCATATATATTTCATAGCTTAGAAAACATGATAAAACAAAACAATAGATCATTGCGTTGGCATGTAAATCGCGCAGTTCTAAGTAAAGATATTAAATTTAAGTAATTTTTTAGGAAGGTATAAAGCTATGGTAGAAAAATTAAGCTACGACTTGAATCATGAATCAGTTATTGACAAAGTGATAGATTCTGTTAGAGCCAACAGGCTAAATGTAGATATAAAGAATAATGCGGATTTTACGATGATGGACTTGGTTAGTGTTTTTGAGGATGAAGCAGTTAAGGTTTGCTCGAATAAACGCATAGCACATTTAATTGCTTTGGAAGCAATAAATGATTATGTAGAAGGGCATGTTGATAATATAAAAATTTCTTAGTTATTAGCGATTTTATAGTATTTAAATATAATCGCAAATTCAGACACGAGACACTTAATCAGGTAAATTTCTTGTAATATCAGCACTTTCTGCAAGGTTTAGAAGCCAGGGATTCAGTCTGGTTTGTACTTTTTGTACAGTGATAAACTTTACGAGATCGTCTTTTACCTCACTAAACTTTTTAGTACTTCTAGGTATACGCTTTTCAAGTTTAATGATATGGTAGCCATTATCAGTTTTTGTTATATCACTGATTTCTCCATTTTTTAAGTTTGCTACTGCTTTACCCATGGTGCCTTCGGGTCCAAATGGACGCATTCTACCTCCGCGTGCAGCAGAATTCCTATCAATAGATTCTTTCTTTGCCAGTGATTCAAAATTAGCCCCTGTTTTAAGTCTTTCCAGGTTTCTTTCTGCATCTCTGATAGTACGAAATACTATCTGTCTGGCAAGGATTTTTTCTCCAAGTTGGTCTTCAAAAACTTCATGTAACTCTGCATCAGTAATTTCTACTGTTTCTCTTATAATTTTCTCCGCTAACAACTCCGCTTCAATTTGGCCATTTGTAAGTTTAAACATCTTCGCTATATTTTTTCTATACTGTTCCAATGTCATACTCGCTTTTTCAAGCTCACGCTTAAGATCCTGCTCGTCCTTCAAGCCGCCTTGTTTCATTTGTTGTTGTATTTGGGCATTAATATGTAATTCAACTCTCTCCGCAATTTCTTCTTCTGATATTGTAAGGTTGCGTTTTTCAGCTTCCTGTTTTACAAGTGTTCTTCTTATTATTCGTTCAAGGCCCTCTGCTCCGTTTATATTTATAAGTACGTTAGCAAGCGTATCACGGCTTATCTCTTCTCCATTTACGACCGCGACCACTTCGCCATCTAGCTTAACGTCCGAACCAAAAGTTACATTGCTACTAATCGTGACAAGTGTAACGAGTACTACACCAAATATAAACGCTATGTTTTTCATAACACTAAGGTTCCCCTATAAAAGTCAGAAATTTAAAGAAATGGCTAAAAAACTACCAAATAAAAAGTAACATAGGAGTGTGTTGGTGTCAACTTCAATTTATGTATGATACTTGGTAATAATATGTTTCTTAGACTTAAAAGGCGATAGCTTCTTCCTCTATAATTTAATAACTGATCTTGGGCAGGCAATTCATTATAAATAAATTCAGGAGAGGGGGGGTATCAGAAAGGAGTATTGTATTAAAATGAATGTCGGTGAACACTCTATAGAGATATTGAAATACAGCTGAAGAAAAGACAATGCCGAATAATGACTTAGCTTGTCTGTAACTCGGCATTGTCTAAGAATCGAAGCAGGCCATAAGCCGAGTTCTGTTTTTGATGACCATTAATCTAGTTCCGATGTTACCATCGGAATCAAGCGGCTTACCCGGAGGATTAAAAGCGGATCACTTTATTCCTCTCTATTTAGCCTTTCTCCCAGCGGGGTTTACCGTGCCTCTCCAATCACTCAGAGAGCGGTGGGCTCTTACATTAAGCCGTTTATTGCCCCACCTTTTCACCCTTACCCGGTGAGGTTATCACAAGGCGGTATATTTTCTGTGGCACTTTCCTTGGGATCACTCCCACTCTGCGTTACAGAGCGCTGTATCCTATGGAGCTCGGACTTTCCTCTTCAAAGATTAATCATATGATAATCTCTGCAGCGGCCATCCTGCCTGCTTCTCAATCGCTATTCTCTTCAAGATAGAGTATTCGACTACAGCTTCTACAGAAAACTAACTCTTTATTACCCATAAGTTCGTTTAGTGTCTGTGTAGTGATATTCATAGAGCACCCACCGCACACGTTGCCAACTACAGGAACAATGGCTTTCCCGCCTTTTATATTAGCTAACCTGTTATAATTGCTCAAGGAGTGTTCATCCAACAAGTCTATATATTTTTTTTGTTCATTCTTTATATTTTCAATCTCAATATCAGCCTCTTTTACCTCAGCATCTACACTGTTTATGAGATTTTTCAGACTCTCCTCTTCATTCTTTAAGGCCTCTGTCGCTTTTACACATTCTTGATTAGCCGTTTCCAATCTTGACATCGTGTTCAGAATTTCATCCTCTAATATTGACATATCTGCTTTCTTGCTGCCTATTTCTGTAGTCAAAGCAGAATACTCTTTATTTGTTTTGATAGAATTCAACTGAACATTATACTTGGTTATTTCTCCTTCATTAGTCTTTAGGTCCAGCTCTTTTCTGTCAATATCCTTCTGTACTTCTATTTTCTCTTCTTGCTTTTTTTCAGCAAGTACTCTTTCTTTTTCTATCTGAGCTTTCTTTTTTTGAACATCCCGTTTTCTGAGCTCTTGAGATGTTTCTAGTCCGCTTATCTTGTTTTTTAACGACTGTACTCTTTTTAGTACATCAATTTTATCTATCATTACCTCTTCCTGTATCCATGAAATGTGTTATTTACTAACCTTCTCCAACACTATCTAAAAATCCTTCCAGCTTTCTGCTTCTGATAGGATGTTGTAATTTTCTTACCGCTTTTGCTTCGATTTGTCTTACTCTTTCACGAGTTACCATAAACCGTTTGCCAACTTCTTCTAGTGTATATGTATAGCCATCTCCAATGCCATAGCGAAGCTTAATTATTTCCCTTTCACGATAGGTTAGTGTTTCCAGCACGCTTTCAATCTTCTCTTTAAGCATTTCCTGGGCGGCAGCAAAAACAGGTGATTCCGCTTTGTCATCTTCTATAAAATCACCAAAAGCACTATCAGCACTTTCTCCCACTGTTCTATCAAGAGAAATTTGATGTCTTGAAATTTTTAATACCCTTCTTGCTTCAGACACAGAAATTTTTATTTCTTTTGCCATTTCTTCAATACTAGGTTCTCTTCCGTTCTCTTGCAGTAGTTTTTTTGAGACATTTCTTATTTTGCTCATTGTCTCAATCATATGCACAGGTATTCGGATAGTTCTTGCTTGGTCCGCAATTGAGCGAGTTATGGCTTGTCTTATCCACCAGGTAGCATAGGTACTGAATTTGTAACCTCTTCTATACTCATACTTATCAACTGCTCTCATTAATCCAGTATTACCTTCCTGTATGAGATCCAGAAAACTTAGGCCGCGATTTCTGTATTTTTTCGCAATGCTTACTACCAATCTCAGATTTGCACTGGAAAGTTTTCTCTTTGCAATTTCATGCTGCTTAAAAACATTGTCAAATGACTCAACTCGTTGGTTTAACCGTTCAGATGTTTCAAGCACCAAATCCTCATACTCGCTCAATTCAGATTTCAAGGCTCGCAATTTGTCCTTCTTCGTATCACGTTTTTCGTATAATAAAATCTGTTTTTTTACACTACTCATTCCAGAGGAAATTTCCTGTAAGCGTATCATTATTGGCTGTAGCTTCTTAGTACGAATGCAAAGTTCTTCAATAATTTCAGAACCTTTTCTCTGGCGGTTCCTTACATTTTTAAGGAGTCTGTACCGGTCTTTTGCAGATGTTCTTTTAAGTTTTATTTGTCCATAATCCTCTCTGTTTTTCTTTAAGAGAGTTCTTAATACTTTTGCATGTACCGGGAATTGTTTAAGAAGTTTTTCCTTCTGATTGTCAAATTCAATATTAATCGCTAAAGTACGATCAAAAGGTAGATCTCCATTAGAAATATCTTCAAGTATCTTTAAACAGATTTCCTGTGAAAAGTCAGATTTAAGCACTTTTCTATGAAAGTTTTTTCTCGTCACCTCTATTTTTTTGGCTAATGCTATCTCTTCTTCCCGTGATAACAGGGGTATTACCCCCATTTGTGTTAGATACATCCTTATAGGGTCATCAATTTTTTCTGAAGCAGCTGATGCGGCACCTATTTTTGTTTTCGAATTTCCCTTTGACTCATCATCATCTGTCTCTGCCGCATCACGAGCCTCGATCTCAGATTCTTCTATAAGGTCGATACCAAGCTCATCCAGCATTATCAATGTTTCATCAATCTTTCCAGGCTGAGTTAATGTGTCATCCGGCAGGATTTTGTTTAACTCTTCGTAAGTTACAAATCCTTTTTCCTTACCTTTTGTTACAAGCGCTTTAATTTTTTGACTCGTTTTGTCCATTTATATAGAGTCTCCTATCTAATAATTACTAAAAGTTTGTTTATCCAGATTTCTTTAAAGAATGAATAGTCATACTCTTTTTGTGAACACCGGCAAGTATTTGGTTCACTTCCTGTTCACTTCCTTTTGATCTGTGTAAGTCTGACATTTTCTTTTTGGCCTGCTCCATGCTCTTACTGTTTTTCTTTTTCCTGATATGAAGAATACACGCCTTAAGCATCTTTTCACCTGCATCTTCCTTGCCGGCCATAAGGCTTTTTTCCATGGATTCCTGTTCTGAGATTGTGTCAACCATGTTCCTACTCATCTCAGGTGAATCTAACATTGGAAAGATATCGCACAATACAACCTGTCCACTTTGAGAATATATTTCTGATATCCTTTTTGCAATACTCAGTATTTCGTTATTTCTGAAACTATCAAAGCCTATATCCGTTTCTACTCTTTTTATTAGATCATTTCGATTGATCATTAATCCAAGAATAGCCATTTCTACCTTATAATCAGCTGATTTAGCACTGCTTAAATTGCCAGTTATTTGATCACGAGGTTGTCTTGCCTCAGTTTGCCT
>Ga0257123_1002080_pt1 | contig 11180 bp, 12 predicted proteins | sample SI106_135metaG_FD_190185 | JGI IMG/M metagenome (GOLD analysis project Ga0257123, IMG submission 190185) | Marine microbial communities from Saanich Inlet, British Columbia, Canada - SI106_135 | ecosystem: Environmental > Aquatic > Marine > Inlet | place: Canada: British Columbia | collected...
TGGGCCTGTTTCGTCAAATTCCCGTAATCGAATTGTTTTAAATTGCTCAATAATGTAGCGACTCACCATAGCCTGTTCTTCAATTTCTTTTTGATTCCACGCCGCTTCAGATACATCTTTGCTTAAAGGAAATGCTTGAGTTCCTGCAACCGATACTGTTCTAAAATTCTCTTGAGTTGATTCTATCAATAGTTCTGGTGTAGCACCCATCCAAGTTCCACGCCCGGGAATAGAGACCAAACTTACAAAGGCATCAGGATACGCCTTTTCTAATTGATTAAATTGATCAATAATATCAAAATTTTCTGTTAATGATTCATCATAAGTCCGAGCAGATACTACTTTATCAAATTCTCCATCTTCAATGGCTATAATTCCATTTTTTACCATTTGGATGAAATGCGATTTTTTTCCGGAAATCTCTGTATCTAGCCTTGTATTTAAATGATAAGATGAAATATTAATTTTCTCCGTGTGCTTGCATCCCGAACTTGTTTCGGGGTCTCCGTGTCTCCGTGTCTCCCCCTTTTCTACATTCCAATTTCCATTTTCATCAGTGGACGCTAAAACATCAGCTTTTAAAAATAAGGTCTCATTCCCTTCCGGATTCATAAATGGACTAACTATAAATCCCATTTCCGTTTTCTGGAGATCAATTCGACCCTTTGCTGGTGATTCTGAAAAATCGCCCAAAAAGTGAAGGGTTTGTTCTCTTGGACATCGCCATACCGCCACCGAGCCACTTTGCGCCATCGTAGCAGACCAAAGCGATTTTAGATCCATTTTATTACTCCGTGTCTCTTTGTCTCCGTGGTCCATTATTTATCAATCACGGCCAAAGTCAAGCGACTCACCGCCACCATTTTTTCATCTTCATTTTTGATATCAATATTCCAGACATGAATTCTTTTACCAATTTTAATAGGTGTTGCTTTACCATAAACCAATCCATCCCGCACACTTCTTAAATGATTACAATTAATTTCGACACCCACCACAGTTTTTGTCTCATCATTTAATGCCATTCCACCTGCAATGCTACCCAAAGTTTCAGCTAAAGCTGCTGATGCACCGCCATGGAGTAACCCAAAAGGTTGAACGGTTCGATGGCCCACTGGCATTTTTCCGCAAATGAAGTCATTGCTAAAATCAGTGATTTCAATTCCAAGTGCATCCACCATTGTATTTTTTCCAAAGGCGTTTATTTTTTTTAACTGCTCTAATTTGTTCATTATTTTTCTCCGATATAAAGTGTGCAAACCCCAAATGTTAGCGGGATAGCTTTGCAATTTTTCAATCCCCTAGATTCCATCAGTTCTACAAATTCTTTTCGAGTGGGAAAATTCATAATGGAATCAGCAAGATATTCATAAGCAGCAGGGTTTTTTGTAAACCATTTCGCCAATTTGGGAAGAACACCATTCAGATAAAAACTATACGTATTTCTCCAAAATCCAGGCTCTGGTGTAGTGAGTTCTAATACCATAACTTGCCCATCATCAACAATGACCCGTTTCATTTCAGATAATGCTTTTTGTTTATCAGGAATATTCCGAATCCCGAATGCAATAGCGGTTACATCAAAAGAATTGTCTTTGTATTCAATATTTGTGGCATCTCCCCATTTGAGCTTCACGCGATTATTCAAATTTTGTGATTCTACTTTTTTCAATCCATTATTCACCATTTCTTGAACAAAATCCACTCCCACAACACTTACATCAGGATATGTATTTGCACAATTCAAGGCGAGATCACCTGTTCCAGTGGCTACATCCAAGAAGCGATTTGTGTTGAAAAATTTCATTTCTGAGACAGTTCGTTTTCGCCAAGCCACATCGCGCCGTAAGGACAAAAATCGATTCAAAAAATCATATTTATCTGTAACGGATGCAAAAATATCTTTCACAATTCCGATGCGCTGGTCATCGTCCATTTCTTGAACGGACGGATATTCTATAATTTGTTTTTCATTCATTTTAAAATTCTTTGCGTTTTATGAAAGTCCTTTTGTGAAAAATTTTGTAATTCCTTTGCCCCATTCATCTTTATTAAAAGCATTCTGACTCCCATGATTCATAGCTTCATGATACTCTTTCAAAAATCGATTCAACACGGCATCAAGAAAAAATACCGATTGTGCTTTATCTAAATTGGGATTTAATTCGCCCCGATTCATGGCATCTTGAACAATATTTCCTAAATAGTCTTCAGACATGGATTGCAATTCATTCACAATTTTGTCCCGATTCGGTGAATCCCCAGAATAGACCAAACGAAAATAAATTCTGGCTAATCGTGGATGCTCCGTTATGAATTTTATGCCCGAATCCACAATTTTAGATAATCGCTCATCAAAGGGAAAATCTGCCGTTTTATCTCGAACGTTTCGGAGATAATTTTTCACTTCTCCCAAAGCTAATTTGTAGATATGATTATATAGAATGTTTTTCGTTTTAAAGTAATTGAATAGAGAACCTTTGGAAATCCCAGCTTGGTTCACCACGGAATTCATGGACGCAGTCTCGTAGTCCTTTTCTGAAAATTCAGAAATGGACGCATTCACGATTCGTGCTTGCTTTTCAGATGATAATTTTCCGAAAGGTTTCATGATGGTATTATGATCAAATAAATGTAAATTGACCAGGTGGTCAAATTAATAATTATTTTGTTTTATTCGTAACAAAATCTTTGTGAATGATTAAATTAAACCTATGTTAAAAAAACTTACATTTCTCACATCTGGTGAATCTCATGGCAAGGGGCTTTTAGGCATCCTGGATGGCTTCCCTTCGTCATTATCTATTTCAGAAAATTATATTAATAATCAACTAGCCCGGCGACAAATGGGTCACGGTCGCGGCGGAAGAATGAAAATTGAAACCGACCAAGCAGAAATTTGGTCCGGCGTTCGCCATGGAAAAACACTTGGCTCACCTATTGGGATTCTCATTCATAACAAAGATTGGGAAAACTGGACGAAAAAAATGTCCGTTGAACCTGTAGATGATGCAGTCAAAAAAGTAACACTTCCAAGACCCGGACATGCTGATTTAGCGGGTGTTCAAAAATACGGATTTGACGACATACGAAATGTATTAGAGCGATCTAGCGCAAGAGAAACAACCATGCGAGTGGCGCTTGGCTCCGTCTGCAGAAAATTATTGGAAGACCTTGGCATCACCGTTGGTAGTCGGGTCATTCAAATTCATGATGTCAAAGACGAAACACCAATCTCGCCTGATATTTCCCCCGAAGCATTAAATAAACAAGCGGATAAATCCCCCGTTCGATGTTTGGATAAGCAAGCAGAATTTGCGATGATGAAATCCATTGATGACGCAAAAGAAAATGGGGATTCTGTGGGTGGCATTTTTGAAGTCGTGGCAACTGGCTTACCTTACGGTCTTGGCACCTATACTCAGTGGCATCAAAAATTACAGGCGCGCATTTCAGGGCTCATGATGAGTGTTAATGCATTCAAAGGAATTGAAATCGGGAGTGGTTTTTCTGGCGGAACACAATTTGGAAGTGAAGTCCATGATGAAATCGGTTGGGATGGAGAAAAATATATCCGCCATTCCAATAACGCCGGCGGGATTGAAGGCGGTATGAGTAACGCCCAAGCCATCGTCTTGCGAATGGCCATGAAGCCAATCCCCACATTGATAAAACCATTACGATCTGTAGATATACACACTAAAGAAAAAAAAGATGCTCACAAAGAACGGACCGACGCTTGTGCGGTTCCGGCAGCATCCATTATTGCAGAAAGCATGCTATGTTTTGTTTTGGCGGATGCACTTTTGGAAAAATTTGGTGGGGATTCCATGGAGCAAATCAAAGCACATATGGCTGTTTCTGCCCAGTATTAATGGCTATATTTTTAATCGGCATGATGGGTTCCGGGAAATCCACAGTTGGCAAAATATTGGCAGACGAAATGGGGCTTCCGTTTGTTGATTTAGATTCGTTTATTGAGAATAAAGAAAATAAAACTATTACAGAAATTTTCAATCAAAATGGAGAATCTTATTTTCGAAAATTAGAATCTGAAGCTCTTGCAAAAAGTAATTCTAAAAAAGCTGTAATTGCTTGTGGCGGCGGAATCATATTATCAAAATCAAATCGAAAACTACTCCAATCGGGAAAAGTGGTTTATCTCAAGGCCACTATATCAACATTGGCAAAGCGATTGGAAAGAGCGAAAAATCGTCCTTTACTCGATAAAACTGACATTGAAAAACAATTGCAAAGCATTTGGGATGAGAGAAGAAATTCATATGAAACAACAGCTCAAATAATAATAAATGTTGAACCATATACGCCAAAACAAATCACAAAACTCATAAAAGAAAAATTATAAATGAAAACAATTCAAGTTAAACTGGGCAATCGCTCCTATCCAATTCATGTAGAATCCGGATTATTAGAACAACTCCCGTCATTATTATCAGAGCAAAATCACGGACAAAAATGGATTATTATCTCACAGTATCGATTAATGGAATTCTTCGGATTTAATCTGCTGGATAATTTGAAACAGGCTGGATTCAGTATAGATTTTATCACCGTTCCAGCTGGAGAGGCAGCAAAAAGCATTAATGAGTTCAATCGAATTATCAGTCAAATGATAGAAATGAATTGCGATCGATCCACAACCATTCTTGCCCTTGGTGGGGGTGTTGTAGGTGATGTTGCTGGATTTGTGGCGTCCAGTTTTATGCGCGGTATTGATTACTACCAAATACCAAGCACACTATTAGCCATGGTGGATTCGTCCATTGGCGGAAAAACAGGCATCAATATTGCGGAAGGGAAAAACTTAGTTGGAGCCATTTACCAGCCAAAATCCGTTTTTGTCGATCCAAGCCTTTTGGACTCTCTTCCCACAGAAGAAGTAATTTCGGGATTAGGCGAAATCATTAAATATGGTGTGATTTATGATTGTGATTTTTTTGCTGAAATTTCCCAAGGATTAGATGATCTTGAATCATTTCCATTCGAAAAAGCCATTTCCCGTTCTTGTGAAATTAAAGCAGATATTGTCTCAAAAGACGAAAGAGAAGGAGATTTGAGGCGATTACTAAATTTTGGGCACACAATTGGACATGCACTGGAAGCTCATTTTGGCTACGGAAAATTACGGCACGGAGAAGCGGTATCTTATGGTATGATTTGTGCTGGTTGGATTTCAAATCAGCTCGGATATTTTTCAAATGATGATTACACAAATTTGAAAAATGTGATTCAAAAACTACCCTTGCCACCTTTAAATAAATTTGATGCGAATACTCTTCTTCCTTTTATTAAAAATGATAAAAAAACTATTGCAGGGGAATTGCATTTTGTGGTTTTAGATGGATTGGGATCAGCAAGCACAAGCAACAAAGTGTCAGGCGATTTGATACTAACTTCACTCAAGGAAATCCAATGAAGATTCTTATTGTCAATGGACCCAATCTGAATCTGCTCGGGAAACGAGAACCAGAAATTTATGGTAATGAGACGCTGTCAGATATTGAATTGTGGCTGTCAAAAAAATCTGAAGCTAAAAACCATGAAATTCTTTGGTTTCAATCCAACCACGAAGGTGAAATCATAGATAAAATCCACGGAGCCATAGATATATTCGATGGTATTATTATCAATCCTGGCGCTTTTACACACTATTCTTATGCCATTCGAGATGCCATCTCTGCCGTAAATATTCCAACAGTTGAAGTCCATTTGAGTGACATAAAAAGCAGAGAGGATTTTAGAAAGGTTTCCGTAACCAAGGACGTTTGCGTTAAGCAAATTAGCGGAAAAGGAATAGATGTCTATTTAGAAGGAGTTCATTTCCTTAATAATCTGCCAACTCTATAATATTCATCTCAAATTATTGAGGGACTATTAAAATATTATTGCTTCCATTTAGCTTCTAAAATCAACAAACAGGGTTGAATCTGTTTTTACAATATTAACTTTTGCAACCATGTCTAAAACTGTAATGGCTTCTTCAATCATTGCCATTTCATTTTCATGGATAAATTCATCGGCACGGGCAATATATGCTAAATTTTTGATTAACTTAAATTTCCCTTCATCCGCGTCAAACATTGACTTAAGCGCATTCAAAGATTCTGTATATTTTGCAGATCGAGCACTTTCGTTCCCCAGGGCAATAAATTCATCAACCACCTGAGAAGAAATAGTATCGTAATCTCCATCTGATAAATTTGGTTGGGTTACTTTAATATTTCCACGCATTGCATCTTTCTCTGAATCGTCAATTTCCCCATCTGCTAAATATGATACACAGACAAAAACATATACTAAATCGTGATTTAAACTCCAATTTTCCATAAGTTTCCCTTACCTTTATTTATTTCGTAATTATTCAAAAATATTGAGCTCGCATGGGAAAAATTCCCTGCACTATAGCTGGTGAAAACTTAGCCTATGATTGATTGAAAGGTCAAGATTTCTCCAAAATCATTTAATAAATATATATTGGCATTGAGTCGATGGATTCTTGCTTCAATCCCTTCTCTATTGTAGCTTTTATTTTGATGAAAAAACCATAAAGCAGGTATTTGATTAAACATCACTTACATTCCAATTTGATTCAGACCATAATGATAACTCTTTCAATCCAAAGATAAGCCAAGCTCAACAATGAATAATTTTTACGCAACGCTCGTCAAGTTCAATAGTCTCCAATTCAAATATCGCACGATTATATCGTTCCTAATTATCTTATTTGTTATTCTGATTGTAGATTTTCTCTTTCATCTTAATTTTCCAACTATCGTTAGTTTTTTTGAACATCAATTCAATATAACCTTACTAGATCATCAAAAGGTTGATTTGGGATTTGCGCCTGAAATTTGGGGCGGTGTGCTCGCCATGGTATTGGGAACGCTTATCATTGTCGTTGCCATTGCGGCTGAATCATCCCCAAAACTTATGGATCTATTCGTTAAAGATTGGTTTAGCTTGAATTATGTTTGGTTTTTGATTCTATCTTCTCTCCATGCTATTTTCATTATGTTTTACGCTGAACCTTTAAGCCGTGTTTCCAGTGTAGTCCTAAATACGTATGTCTTTCTCTTTTTGGCTTCAATATTGGCGCTTCCCTATATTTTTTATATTCTACTTTATTCCAAGACAAGCAATGTTGTTTCTACCATTTCAGACATTATTAAAACATTTATTCATAATATAAAAAAACCTAGCATTCAGTCTGCCATGGACAATAGTTTGCTTGTTGTAGAGGAGTATCAAAGAGAAATAATGAGCTCATTAGATCAGTTAGATGACTTATTGTCCTTTATTGAATTCAAAGAAACACAAACTGAAATTATTCGTGAGATTAGCGATATTGCTCAAACGTATATTATAGAAAAACCTCAGTTCAATTCGGCTTTTTTCAAATTAACCGCCACCATCAAAGGCAATGCAACTTTTAGAACTTATACCGAATTGCAATATGAAGAAATGGCAAATGCTAATACTTTCTATGAAGTAAAAATCTTTCGCTTGCTCGGCAATTCCTATATTAAAATGATAGAAAATGATCGCTTTGATATTGCCTCACTTATTCCAGCTGAACTGGTTGATATTGGAAAAACATGTATCAAAGTCAATGATGCGACCATCATGGATAATGTGAATATCCGGTTTAATACCTTATTTCGTTTCGCTATTAAACATGCCTACAAAAATAACGAACCACGAAATTTATATAACCTTGCTTTCCATTATTCCAATATGATTCAGGAATACATAAAAGCAGATCGTGCCGATATGGTTAATTATTGTTATGATAAATTCAAATTTTACGCCAATGATATTTATAAAAATGCTGAAACAAATCCATCCCTATATTTTATTGTAGATACCCTAACCTTTGAACTCAGAAAATGCCAAGTATTAATCCATGAAAAGAATTGGGATCCAAAAGATCAAATGGATCTTCTAAAGCTTGTCCTTCAACTAGATCAGCCACCAAGCTATTCTAAAGACGTAGTAGATAAAGGAATTCTTGGCGGGAATAATGGAACACGTAGAATTCAAATTGGTCTAGCACTGTTTTATTTATCAGTTGGAAATACAAAGTTTGCTGAAACAATCGCAGAGGATTATTTAGATGATTTAGCCTATTTCGATGAAAAAACATTTAAACAAAATGTAAATACTCAATGTTTCCTTTTATCAATTTTTGGTCCCACCTTTTGGGAAGATACAGATCGAGGCAATCTAAATATCTATTTTGCGCCCGAGAAAGATCAGCTGGAATCTTTTAAAGAACTCTTGTTTAAACTTATGGATAAACGCCTAGAGACACTTGAACGTGATGCAAAATTCCTTTCACTCGAAGTGGATAAGCTCATGCAGAAACGTGGCAAACAAGATGGCTATTTAAATGATGCTGATAAAGAACGAATGGAAGATTTGAAAAGAAAAATAGAAGCCCGAGAAAAAGGTGATGGCGACATACATACTGAATGGACAGTCAATCATGATATCCTCTATTCATTGTTATGTATCTCATTTTTTGCTGATCAAGAAATTGACGAATCTGAAAAAGATGTTATTTATGAAAGTTTTGGGAAGTTTGTGAAAGATGTAACGAATGAGAGTTTTAACATCGATTTTGGATTGGCGACCGGGAAATTCATTGACCTTAAAAATGAAGAATCTAGACAAAAACAGTATGAGAATTCATTAATGAATATTAAGAATTTTCCAGAAATAGATTCAGATAAACTGCATGAACTCATCATCGCTTTCATTGACATCGCAAATGCGGATGATTTTATTCACGAGAATGAAGTAACCCTTATTCAAGATGCTGTGAAAAGCTGGGGTCTAAATCTAAAAATCAATAAACCAAAAGCAGGGGAAAACTTGAAAGTAGAAAGTCTATAAAGTAGAAAGGCTCCCAGACTCCCCGACTTTTTTCCCTCTGAATCTCGTGCCTCGATTCAAGCATCGACATAGACGATGGACTCCAAAATATGGAGTGAATTAACTGTGTTAATTCTACGCTGAAGCATGAAGCGTAATTGAATCCATAAAGTTGAAATTGGAGCAAAGCGGAAATCCCGTGCTTTTTACGGGAGGCTGTAAAGTTGATTCCAAAACCTTTTAAAAGTTGAGATCCTTCCCAAAATAATGCAAAATCTTTCGAAGGCTTTTTTGGTCTTTGAAAGGTTGGGTTCCGGAAAAGTTGGCCCTGAGTTTAAACCTTTCAAAGGAAAACACAACCTTTGAAAGATTGAGATTCTTCCCAAAACAAGGCAAGACCTTTCAAAGGCTTTTTTGGTCTTTGAAAGGTTGGGTTCCGGAAAAGTTCGCCCAGAGTTTAAACCTTTCAAAGGAAAACGCAACCTTTGAAAGATTGAGATTCATCCCAAAATAATGCAAGACCTTTCGAAGGCTTTTTTGGTCTTTGAAAGGTTGGGGTTCCAGAAAAGTTCGCTCTGAGTTGAAACCTTTCAAAGGAAAACGCAACCTTTGAAAGATTGAGATTCTTCCCAAAACAAGGCAAGACCTTTGAAAGGTTGAGATGCGTTTTCTCTAATATATATTTTCGATCCCGCTGCCGCGGAATAAATAGTCAAATAGTCAACAGAGCTAATCCCTTACGCACCGAACAGAAAAACCGTGTGTCTTATAGTAATTGTCACGACCGACTCCTGAACTACCGTAACCCAGTATCCGATTCCACGCACCGTTACTACTGCCCTCTGAAGAAGACCAAAAGCAGCCGTAGCTTCCTATACCGAGGTAACTACCACTACTGCTGCTACGGTAACCACCCGGAAAGGCCGTAAATCCACTCTCGTTGGTAGCGCCAGTATTGGGGCTGTTCCAATGGCTTGTGCCGGTTTCTTTCATTTTTCCGCCTGCTACACTGGTGCCACCCAAATAATCTGTTAATGTTGTCCATTCTGCATCTGTAGCCACATGCCAACCCGCCGGAGCTATATTTCTGCTATCGTCAACCGCATACCAATTGTATAAATAACCATACGTGTCTGCATTGCTTTCCGTATTGTCATAAACTGAATAAGCACCTGTAGAAAGATTCATCCAATCATTATCGCTGTGTCCCGTTGGGATAGCACTTCCATCTCTATATTTGCTTACCTTCAAATTCTCTGCCATCCAAACTTGATTTCCTATGATGACAGTTGCATATTCATTACCGTCAATATCCATGACTATTCCACAATTATTCTCATCTACGCCCGAATTACCACCCACACAATTGTCACAAGCATTTTCAAAAGCGGTGCCATTGCATTCACCAGAACAATCTTCTGCAGCAGTGCCCATAAAAACACTTAAACAATCATAATATAAATTCATTGTTGTTTCTGAATTATTCGATTCATTCACATCTGTAAATGCTTTTAATCTGTAAGTGTAGTCTGTATCAATCGATAAACCCGTGTCCGTGTATTCAGTTATATTTGCACCCACTTCTGCAATTTGGGTAGTGGTGCCACTACTTGTACGTTCTAACCGATAACCTACTTCAAAACTACAATTGTCAGTCCAAGTGAGTTGAATGCTCTGGTCATCAATGGCAGTGGCGGATAAATTTGTAGGTGATGGGAAACTTGTGTTTGTTGTATTAGAAGAAGTCGTACTTGATTCATTCACATCTGTAAATGCTTTTACTCCATAAGTGTAATCTGTATCAATCGATAAACCCGTGTCCGTGTATTCGCTTACGTTTGCGCTAAGTTCTGCTATTTGGATTAAGCTACCGTTTCCGGTTTTTCGGCTAAGTTTAAATCCGGAGATTGGTGTTTTTTCCTGAGTCCAAGTGAGTTTTATTTCAGAATCATTTAAAACTTCTGCTTGCAGGTTTGTAGGCGCCCATTCATCTGGGGAGAGATCTGTTTTAGAATCGAAAGGGTTTGTGCGGGGACGGTCTTCACCGCAGGCGCATATTAAAACTGCCAATAAAAAAAGGGGTAGATATATTCTTTTCATGCTAATTCTATATTTAATTTAACTCTTAAATGGTGATCAATTTAAACCTTTTAAAAGTTGGGATTCATCCCAAAATAATGCAAGACCTTTCGAAGGCTTTTTTGTTCTTTGAAAGGTTGGGTTTCAGAAAAGTTCGCCCAGAATTTAAACCTTTCAAAGGAAAACGCAACCTTTGAAAGATTGAG
>Ga0257123_1002088_pt1 | contig 11143 bp, 8 predicted proteins | sample SI106_135metaG_FD_190185 | JGI IMG/M metagenome (GOLD analysis project Ga0257123, IMG submission 190185) | Marine microbial communities from Saanich Inlet, British Columbia, Canada - SI106_135 | ecosystem: Environmental > Aquatic > Marine > Inlet | place: Canada: British Columbia | collected...
GACTACAAAAAACCAATGGATGTGTATCAAGAGAGTATAAAATTGAACCAGAATAAGAAGAAGGCTTCTTAGGATGTTCTATATAAGAAATTTTAAAAAGTTGTCAGAGGTTTTGGGGTGATAAAATGTGCAGTTCTAACATGACTATACAAATTTCTCACTTTGTTGGACTTTCTGGAGTGGGGGGCGTTCAAAGAAATTTTGTTGAGTATATCAATAGTCAGGCTGCATCAGAAGGTGTATTAAAACACAAAGTTTATACGCTTGGAAAGGTTGATTCTCAGTATAAAGTTTTGTTCAAGATTTATGATATAAGTGAATTAAAAAACTTAATTTCTTTAATACTAGACATTTGCTCTAAAAAGAAAATAGTCCATTTTTACAACAACCTTACCAGTTTAAAGGTGTTGATATTTTTATTTTTTTTTCCAGTTCGCAAACTTATCCTTCATGAGAGGGGAGCTATATGGAACTTTCCATCTTCTCGCAGTATATTGTTGCGTTTTGTAGTTTGGAAATCTTTCTTAATCTTGGCTAACTCAAATGCCACAAAAATAATGTTGGAGAAAAAATTTGGCATTGCAAGTAAAAAAATAAGAGTGCTGCACAATGGTATTAATACTGAAATTAAATATACAAAAATAAAGCAAGAGCGCAAGATTCAACCATTTCTTGTTGGTTTTATTGGTCGATTAGACACTCCAAAGGGCGTGCATGTTTTAATTGATGCGATGCACATGTTGGATAATAATATTGAATTGATAATAGCGGGTAATGGTGCTCTTGAAAATATTTTGAAGAAGCAGGCAGGCGGTGTTGAAAACATATCTTTTGTTGGACGCGTAATAGATCCTTATAGTTTTTTATGTAAGTTGGATTTACTGGTAGTTCCTTCTATACGTGAACCATTGGGCAATGTTTGTCTCGAAGCTGGATTGTGTAAAATAGCTGTACTTGCTTCAAATGTTGACGGAATCCCGGAAATTATTAACAATAAAATATCTGGAGAATTAATCACCCCGACACAAGAGCTTACTTTTAAAAATGTAAATAACTCTGTACCATTGCCAGAGTATGTAGTAAATCCAACGATGAAAAAGTTATCCCACCCTAAACAGATTGATCCAAAAATATTAGCAAATAAAATTTTTGAACTATCTAAATCGCCTGATTTACTTCAAAAATATGGAGAACGATTATATAATAATGTAATTTGTAATTTTAGTATGGAGTGTTATGCGAATAAATTGCACAAAATATATTATGAGGTTTTTGATTCTGTTTAAGTGACTTTTGTTTTGATTATGTATATTAATAGTAGTAGAAAAAATAAAATTAAAAAACAAGCTGATGAATTAGCTGAAAGTCGTGACCAGTGGATTAATAAGAATAGTTATTTTTATGAAAGTGACCACTCTTATATGAAATTTCTGGTGGAAGAAGGTAAGAAAGTCATTGAATTTGGATGCGGAACAGGCCAACTTTTAAATGCTTTAAATCCATCTTATGGTGTTGGTGTAGACCTGAGTTCTAACATGGTTTCCATAGCTCAAAAAAAATACCCAAACCTTGATTTTATTCAAGGCGACCTAGAGGATAAAAGTTTTATTTCTTCTCTTAAAGGGCCGTTTGACTATATTGTACTTTCCGATACAATCGGGTGTCTTGATGACATTCAAGAGGCGTTCTCAAGCCTGCATTCTATTTGTAATTCAGATACCCGACTTATTATTTCGTATTACTCGTGGCGCTGGCAACCTATTATTTCTTTAGGTGAGAAAATTGGCATGAAGATGCCATCTGTTGAGATGAATTGGGTTTCAACCAAAGATACCGCTAGTTTTTTAAACTTGGCTGATTTTGAAGTTGTTAAACTTGAGTGGAGACAATTAGTTCCCCGTAGTTTTTTTGGCTTAGGCTCATTTATTAATCGCTTTATTGGCACTTTGCCATTAGTTCGTCGACTTTCTCTTAGAAACTATTTGGTCGCCCGTCCAATGCTTGGCGTGAGTTTAAAGAAGCCATCAACTACTGTGCTTATACCATGTCGCAACGAGATAGGTAATATTGAGAATGCAATAAAGAGGCTTCCAGATTTCTGCGAAGATCTAGAAATTTTATATGTAGAAGGCCATAGCCAAGATGGCACATTAGATGAGATTTACCGTGTAATAGAGTCATATCCAGATAAAGATATAAAGGTTTTAGTACAAGATGGTAAGGGAAAGGGTGATGCGGTTAGAAAAGGATTTGATAATGCACGTGGAGATATTCTAATGATTCTTGATGCAGACCTTACCGTCCCTCCGGAAGATCTTCCAAAATTTTATGAAGTAATTGCTTCTGGTAAGGGGGAGTATATTAATGGAACGCGTTTAGTTTACCCTATGGAAAATAATGCAATGCGTTTTCTAAACTTTTGGGCTAATCGAACTTTTTCAGTAATATTTACTTGGTTGTTAAACCAGAGGATTACTGACACCCTGTGCGGAACAAAGGTATTGACTAAGAAAAATTACAATAAGATTGTAGCTAATCGATCTTACTTTGGAGAGTTCGATCCTTTTGGTGATTTTGATTTGATATTTGGCGCTGCTAAACTTAATTTAAAAATGGTAGAACTACCAATACGTTATGCAGCAAGGGAGCATGGAGTAACCCAAATATCACGTTTTCAACATGGTTGGTTGTTATTAAAGATGGTAATTTTTGCGTATAAGAAATTGAAGATTTTTTAGTGATATTAATAGTCGACTGTTGTAATCTAAAATAGACTCTTTGAAATTAGATTTCATCATTGTAGTTTTTTCTTTTTTAGTTAACAAAAGTTTTTAGTGTTTTTTTAATTTTAGTTAGTGTAGAAGATTATAAAAACATACTTAGTTAGAAAATAAAAAAAGGATATTTGTATTATGTCTATACCATTTTTTTCGATTGATTTTACTTCTGATGAATGGAGAGTGTTTCTTAGTAGTCATTGGAGGCCATTTGATGTAAAAAAACAAAATGAAGAGCAACTTAAGAAAATTCTTCAAGATAGGTTTCCAGATAAAAAGATAACATTATTTCCATCTGCAAGGATGGCATTTTATTTTGTCCTGAAAAATACATTTAGTTCAGGTGATGAGGTTATTTTTCCAGCAATGGGTTTTCCATTGTATGTAAAAATTGCATTGCAGTTAGGGCTTAGGCCCAAATTTGTCGATGTTGAGTCTAAGCATTATACAATTGACTATCTTAAATTAAAAGAAGCAATCACACCTAATGTCAAAGGTATAGTGGTAACACATTTATTTGGACACCCTTGTCAAATGGATGAAATAATGAAAATAGCAAATGATAAAGGTTTGAAGGTTATAGAAGATGCTGCACAATCATTTGATTCATTTTATAAAGAACGTGAAACAGGGACTTTTGGGTATGCAGGAGTGTTTAGCTGTAGCTTGATGAAAGTTCCAACAACATTAGGTGGAGGAATCTTATTAACAGATGATGTATCTTTACATAATAATATAGATGATGAATTAAGTTCAAAAAACTACTCCAAAAAAATTCATGACGCATTAAGCCTTTATATTAAAAATACTGTAAGCATTTTGAATTCATTTCCTTTGATTTATACATTGTTTACACACCATGTCTTTGGTCTTATTAAGAAAAGGAATCCTAGTTTATTAAGAAAAGTACTGTATTCCGGAATGGGACTAATGTCAAACGAATTTAATCCGTGGGAAAGGCCTAAGTTAGCAAAATACCAACTTTATGTTGGAAATGTTCAGTTCGCAAGAACTAGAGAGATGACAAAAAGGAGAATAGAACATTCCGATATACTTGATAAAATTTTAAGAAAATCAAGCTCTATATCTATACTGCCATGTTCTGAATATTGTTTTTGGAATAGACAGTATCATGTAATAAAGCTTGAAACTAAAGAGCAAATGAATTATGTTTTTAATGATATGTTTGATAAAGGCTTCCACTTAATGAAAGAGGATGTTTGGGACTGTACTGATTATGAATTTTCAAGTGGCATAGCGTCCGATTGTCCTGTTTCACAAATACATACACCCACTTTATTAAGAGTGCCAAATAATTCAATGCTTACTTATAATACTATTCAAAAAATAGCGACAGAGTTAGTAAAGTCATCTAATAAATATTTTAAAGACCGTAATGATTAGGGAGTTTGTAAGTGCAGATTTGTACTCATCAGCAAATTGTAATTTAAAGCATTGTAGATATGAAAATATTAAAGACTGTACTCTTGGTAAAGAAAAATATTCTATCCTGGGTTCAGGATCTTCTATTGTAGGTGCGTTTTTTTCCAACAATGGTAATGTTGTTAAGATTGAGTCTGATAAAGAAATAATAAATTTTAGAAAAGAAGATAGGCAGATTGATGTTTTTTCCTCTATAACTTTAGATAAGCTATACAATTATTTAATAAAATATGGGCTTTATTTAAAATCAGTACCGTCATATCCAGGGGCTTCTGTGGGTGGCTGCATTGCATCAAATGTCCACGGTCAGAATCAATTTAATGAGGGTTGTTTTGGCGATCACGTTATTAAAATAAAGATTTTTCATCCTAAAAAAGGCGTTATTTCATTAAGTCGTGATGAAAATGAAGATTTTTTTTTTCTTACGATTGGAGGGTATGGTGTAACCGGCGTAATACTTGAAGTAACATTACAGGCTTATTTTATTAATTCCGACATTATTGATGTGAAAAACATAAGTTTCAATTCTATATTAGAGTCATATGAAATACTAATAAATGAAAAAGATAATTATGATTATTTTCATGGATGGTGCGCCATATCTCCAACCAATAATCAGAAGGGAATAATGTCTTTAGGAAAAATATCAGAAAAAGGTTTTAAATATGATAATTCACATAATGTTTTGCCGTTTCACTATACAAAAAAAATAAATTTATTTGGTACTTTTGTTATATGGTGGGTTAATTTAATTTATTTTATTTTAAACAAGTATTTTTATAAAAAAACTAAAACACTTTATGATTTTCTATTTCCATCTGCAAAAAATTTTTTTTATTTCAGTATGTTTGGAAACAAAGGCATAATTGAGCACCAAGTTATCATACCTCACGATAATGTATTGTTGTATTTAGATGAGTTGAATAGCATTATTTCTAAAAACAATCCTAGAATTTCTTTATGTCATATGAAGTTATTTAGAGGAAAGTCACGTTATGTAAATTTTAATGGCGATGGATTTTGTTTGGCCTTACACTTTTTTAATGATGGTATCTCAAATACAACTCTGAGTGAAATTGATAAGATTGATATTAAATACAATTGTATGGCTAATTTAGTTAAAGACTCTAGAATAGCTGCCGATGCAATTGAAAAACACTATCCAAATTGTGAAAAATTCATTCGATCTGTTAAAAAATATGATCCTTCACTTATGTTTTCGAATTTAATTATAGAAAAAATTTTTAAATAGAACATGCATGAATACTGATTACTAAATTATGAAAAAAATAGATAATATTGGACTGGTTAAAACATGCCTGATAATTATGGCAATAGCAGTATCAATTCGTTTTAGCTATGTATTTTTTTTTATAAAGCCAGAATATTTATTGCTTGAAGATCAAGGTCAATATATTAATTTAGCACTAGAGTTTTCCAAAGTAGGATTTTTAGGGTTGGCACCTGAGCGTATGCCAGGCTACCCATTTTTTTTATCATTATTGTATTCTATTTTTGGAGAAAACCTTAATTATGTTATTATAGCTCAAGCAATTATAGATAGCATTAGTTGTGTGCTTATTGGCTTACTAGCGCATACGATATTTTCAAAAGGATTGTTGATTTCTGGCATCATATCCGCATTTAATATGAATATGATAATACTTTCGGCAGCAATTCTGACAGATACACTATTCCTCTTTATTTTCTTATTGTTTTTATTGTCGATAGTTAATTATTTGCAAAAAGAGACATGGCTATGGTTATTCTTATCAGTTTTATTTATATCGGTATCCGCGTTAGTGCGACCATCCATATATTACTTATTGCCCGTGTTATTTACTGGATTAATTTTATGGAGATTATGGAAAAAGGATTATTTTATAAAAATTGGCGCGATAATAATTTTGTGTGTATTTACTATTTCAATTGTATTGGGTGGAGTGCACCATAGGAACTATACAAAGTACGGTTCAACTGCACTAGCTTCTGATACAGGTACACATTTATTAGGTTGGGTTGTTCCTGCAACATATCAATATGCAGGTATGGGCTCTTATCAAGAAGGCCAGTTGTTAGCTCGTAAAGGGTTAAATTTGTCCCAGGAAAATGACAACTTGTCTTTATTGCCAGCTAATCCGTTTGATGCAAGTGTATACCAGTCTCGTGTTGGAAAAAAAATATTATTAGAGTTTGGTTTTATCAATATTTTTAAAGCTTGGGTTGTAGGCTCTACGATCAATTTGTTGGCCCCTAGCATTGCATATGCACCTGTCATAAGATCTATGGATCATCCGTCTTTTTACAAAACATTAGGAAGCAATGGGGCTGAAAAACTATACAATTATATTAAGAATATTGATAGTTTATTGTATTTATTGTTGTTGACTGTCGGCACTTTAACATCAATATTGTTTATCTTTTTTGCAATATGGGGGGCAGTAAAAATGATATTATCAACCTATAGGAAAGAAGACAATATGGTTCCTACAAGGATAATTATCCTTATTTTTATTTTTATTGTGTATTTTCTTGCTATTACGGGCCCTATAATCGGGGTAAAATATAGACTGCCGATAGAGCCAATTTTTACTATACTAATATTTAATTTAAGCCTATATTATGCTAACCGTATTAACCGTTTATGAATATTGATAAGGCTTTTTTACGTAGTGCCTAAAATAAATAAATTTAAGTAAGGGATAGATATGTATATTCTAGGTATAACCTGTTATGCACACGAATCTACGTGCTCATTAATAAAAGATGGAAAGATTATATGTGTAATTGAAGAGGAGAGGTTAAATAGAGAGAAGCATACATGGAGATATCCTAAACTTGCAATTCAAGAGTGTCTTGATATTGGGTCAATAACAATAGACGACATAGACCACATTACGTATTTTTGGAAGCCATGGAAGGAGATTACTGGAAACATATATCATATGTTGAGATATTTTCCTGCAAGTTTAAATTTATTGAGGAGCGAATCTGGAGGTAATTCGTTGTTATTTTTTCGTAGATTTCTAATGATGAAGAATGTAGGGAGGAGAATAAAAAAGCAGTTTAGATTAAAGCATGTGCCAAAAATTAAGTTCATTGAACATCATTTGTCTCATGCAGCAAGTGCTTTTTTTGTTTCCCCATATAGTGAATCAGCAATTTTAACATTTGATGGGCGCGGTGAGAGTACGTCTACGATGCTATCATATGGAACAAATAATCAAATTAAAAAAATTAAAGAAATTAAAGTACCCCATTCGTTAGGACATTTGTACTCCGCAATAACAGATTATTTAGGGTTTAAATCGTTTTATGATGAATGGAAAGTTATGGGTCTATCTGCTTATGGAAAAGAAACATACATCAATGATTTCCAAGATTTAATTATATATTTAGGACATGGAGAGTATAGGCTTAATTTAAAATATTTTAAATTTCATACGCACGGCACTAGTATTTGGATGAGTGATTATTTTTTAGAAAAATTCGGCCCCAAGAGAGAGTACTCCGGCAAGTATACACAGCATACTTATGATATTGCATTGGCCCTTCAGAAGCTAATAGAAAGCATAGGTGTGCGGATAGCTACCGATTTGTATAAACTTACAAAAAGTACAAACTTGTGTATTGCTGGAGGTGTTGCACTTAATGTTTTAATGAATAAAGCCATAGTTAAAGAAACACCTTTTAAGAATTACTTCTTTCAGCCGATTTCTAATGATGCGGGGCCGTCATTTGGAAGCAGCCTGTATTATTACCATCAGATTCTTGGATATGATAGAGGCTTTATTTTTGACTCAGTATATTTAGGGCTACAGTATTCTAACAAAGAAATAGAGAGTGTTTTGATTTCATATAATTTGCATTATGAAAAAACTGAAAATATTGCCAAAATTACTGCAGAACATATTGCTTCAGGAAAGATAGTTGGTTGGTTTCAGGGTAGAATGGAGGCTGGTCCTAGGGCGTTAGGGAATAGAAGCATTGTGGTAGACCCAAGAAGCAAAGATATGAAAGATAGATTGAATGAAAGAGTAAAAAGACGTGAATTTTTCCGTCCTTTTGCTCCTTCTGTTTTAGAGGAGAAAGTTGATGAATACTTTATTATGCCTAAGAATCAATTATCTCCATATATGATGTTGGTCGGCGATGTTATAGAGAAAAAACGCACTGTTATACCTGCAATTACCCACGCTGATGGCACAGCTCGCGTGCATACAGTTAGTAGAAAATCCAATCCAAAATATTGGGATTTAATATCTGAATTTGAAAAAATAACTGGAGTTGCAGTAATTATAAATACATCGTTTAATGAAAATGAGCCAATTGTAAATACACCAAAACAAGCAGTGGAATGTTTTTTACGCACTGAGTTTGATGTGCTGTCAATAGGCGATTATATTGTAATTAAATAGATATTTTTTTTGACTGTTTGAATTATTATGAATATACATCTTTACGCAACGGACAAAAGTGTATTTTTATTGCTACAACAACTACCTGAAGATTCTCAAATAAATGTAACAGCAGTTATAGTGCCACAAAATCGAGAATATACAAAAAAAGTAAATGATTTAGTAAAAATGTCGGGTGATATTCCAGTCTATATTCAAAAACAAACAAATTGGATAGCTTCTGAATTGCCTGATGCTGACATGGCAATTAGTTGGCTTTATTCTCAATTTATACCATTGAGAATTTTAAAAAAATACTCCTATGGTGTTCTAAATATGCATGGAGGAAAAGTTCCACAATATCGTGGTGCAAACGTATTGCAATGGGCCATTATTAACGGGGAAACTGAGTTAGGTGTTACTTGGCATAGTATGGTTGAAGAGATAGATGCTGGACCAGTATGGAAAGAATCTTTAGTTTCTGTATCGGTAGAAGATGATGCGCTATATGCACGAGAATTATTGATTAAAGAAGGTATTCGAACCTTCTATAGTGCCTGGATTGACTGCGTTGATCCTAGTAAAAATGGAAAAGTTCCTAATTTAAGTAAGGGTAAATATTGGCCGCCAAGAAATCCAGAAGATGGAAGGATTTACCCTGGAATGACCATTAATCATGTGGTGAATATGGTTCGAGCTTTGCCAAAACCATGGCCAGAGGCAACAATCAAAGTTGGCGACTTATGGAAAGAGGTTGACTTTGTGTCAATGTTGCCTATTGGCAACAGTGTTCCATATGAAACAACTGATCAGAAGGTGGTTTACTTACAATTATCGAATGAGAAAAATTAAAAATAAGAATAGGTGTAGTGGTCTGACAAACTACTACAAGTCAATACACCAGTGAAGTGCACACGCAACGCCTTAAAAATCTGGGTATTACTATATTCATGTACCCCGAGGGCATTTGGTCGCTGCGCTTGGGCAGGGGCAGAGAAACAGATAACATTTGCATTGAGCGTTTTTGGAGAAGCGCCAAATGCGAGAGAATCTATTTAAATGAATACCAAAATATTGGTGAGATAATCACTGGTGTGGATGACTATATTGAGTTTTACAACTACAGAAGATTCCATCAGACACTGGATTACAAAAAGCCGATGGATGTATATCAAAAAAGTATAAAATTGAACCATAAAAAAGAGAAGGTCGCTTAGATGTTCTATATAAGAAATTTTAAAAAGTTGTCAGAGTTGTCAGAGTTGTCAGAGGTTTTGGAGTGGTAAAGTGTATTTATATTATAGTTGTTAGAAAATATTTTTTGAAATTTTAATAACCAGAGTAGTAATAATTATGACCACAGTCGCAATACATCAGCCTAATTATCTCCCTTGGCTAGCTTATTTTAGAAAGCTTATTAGTTCCGATATTTTTGTTTTTTTTGACAATGTGCAAATGCCTGGAGGGAAAAGTTTTGTAAGTAGAGTTTCTATAAATATTTCTGGAAAGCAACACTGGCTTTCAGTTCCGATTTCCAGTAAGGGAGAAGGTGTCCTATTGAAAGATTCCACAATATCTGGGCATTCCTGGAGAAGCAAACACATAAGAACATTGAAGTTAAGTTATTCTTACTCTAAGTGGAGCTATATAATCGATGATTATTTAGTCCCAGTGTATTCAAAGGATTATGTCAATATTGCTGATTTTAATATCAGCCTGATACGTGCTATATTAAATATTCTTGAAGTTAATTCTGTAAAATTAATTCGTGCATCTGAAATGGAAGGAGTTGGTGCGGGAGCTAAATCTATATATAAAATTTTAGAGTTGTTAGATGCTGATACATATCTTACAGGCAACGGAAAGGGCACACAAAAGTCTATTGAAATTAATAAACTTGATTTGATCAATGTTAATTTGAAGTATGTTTCACTAGAAAATCTTAAATATTCAACTGTACGGCATAAGTTCATTCCTGGATTGTCCATCATTGATGCTTTGCTAAATTCAGGGCCTACAGTCACAAGAGATTTGCTACTTAATTGTGACGGACGTAATTAATATGCCGTGCTTTGAGATGTATTTTTCTTAGGGTTAGGGACTGACACATGCTAAATAAACTATTGGTAGGCTTGAAAATCCTGCCTAAATAGAGTTGTTAGGTATCAGTCTTTTTTTAAATTCTACCTAGTGTAACCATATGAATAAAAAAATAAAAGTTTTATGTTTGGATATAGAGGGCCTGCATGGCGGATCTTCACGTAGTCTGTTTAATTCATTGAAAAATATTTCTACAGAAAAGGCTGATATTGAGGTTTGGTGCAAGAGGAGAGGGGAGGTACAGGAGTCTTATAATGAAATTGGTATTGCTGTGAAAATTGTACCAGATATGCCAAAAGTTAGCTCTTTGCCTAGAATTTCACGCAATTTATTTGTTCTGGCGTTGTTCTATTTTCGTGATTGGCCGAATTCTAAATTATTTCGTAATAAGCTACTGAGGGAGTCGGAACGATTTGATTTGATACA
>Ga0257123_1002093_pt1 | contig 11116 bp, 9 predicted proteins | sample SI106_135metaG_FD_190185 | JGI IMG/M metagenome (GOLD analysis project Ga0257123, IMG submission 190185) | Marine microbial communities from Saanich Inlet, British Columbia, Canada - SI106_135 | ecosystem: Environmental > Aquatic > Marine > Inlet | place: Canada: British Columbia | collected...
CAGTTGGAGTAGGTGTTGAACACACTCACGAAATCCCTGAATTACTGAACTTCTACATGGGAAATAATACCGCTGAACGTCGTAGATACATTATGGAAAATCTAGTCTGAAATCCAATTACTGCCAAAGCAGGAGGCACATAATCTGCACGGATTACAGTCTTTGAGACCGTAGTTAATACGCTCAAAAATGTATGCACTGAAATGTGCTTTATAAATCACCATTGAATAAACACCAATTACTTGGAAAAGGCTGATGTTAGGTTTTGAATCCGATGAAGATGAAGGTGCTTTACACTCGGTAAAATTTATTGAGGATGTACCGTTGATGATGATCGTCGAAATTGGACGAACTGAGATGGAGATACAGGACATCCTGAATTTAAAAAAAGGAAACTTAGTGGTCTTTGAAAAAATAGTCGGTGAACCAATGGATATTGTGGTGGGTGACCGCTTAATGGCGCGTGGAGAAATAGTCGTGGTCAATGAGCGCTACGGTGTACGCATCAGTGAGGTGACACGCCCTGAAGAAAAAATCGGGGAACGTAGAGAATAGCATGGCACTTTTTGGACTTGGTTTCCGCCCTTTTTTTTTACTTGCCGGACTTTCTGCATCTCTCATGATGTTTTTACGGATTATCAGTTACCGTTGGGGAGAAGCGTTTCCCAATTATTTTGATTCAACCAGTTGGCACAGTCATGAAATGCTCTTTGGCTATGGAGTTGCGGTAATTGCAGGATTCCTGTTGGCCGCAGTAGGTAACTGGATCAATCATCCTATGCCGAAAGGAAAGCCACTGGCGGCACTTGTGGTTTTATGGCTTTCCGGCAGAATCCTACCTTTTTTCCCTCAATACATTCCGGATTGGCTGATCGCGTTTTCAGACTGGATATTTCTGCCTGTTTTACTGGCAGTAATCGGAATTCCAATTGTACGTGCCAAAAACGTTCGTAACTACGGATTTCTGCTGGTTTTGGGAGTGATGACTCTCGCAAATGCAGAAGTGCATTTGAGGCAACTCGGCATTAACATCACAGATTTACCTTTTGGTATAACCTTCATGCTGAATCTGCTCATCCTGATGATTGTTTTAATGGGCGGCAGGGTCATCCCTTTTTTCACCAGAAGTGCTCTTCCGGAAGCAGCAACTAAAATCCGTATGCCAGTGGAATGGGCTGCGGTGGGTTTTTCGATTGCTTTGATGGCAGGTGAAGTATGCCAGCTTTCTCCGGAAATTCTGGGAATACTGGCCGGTTCTGCAGCAATCCTGCATGCACTGCGTCTTGTCGGCTGGCATGATATCAGGGTTTGGAAAACACCTTTACTCTGGGTGCTTCATCTTGGTTATGCCTGGATTGTTGTGGGATATGCTCTAACAGCTCTTGCAAAATACGGCATGATCCTTCCTTTTCTGGCAACACATGCTTTCACAGCAGGAGGAATCGGCATGGTCACTCTGGGCATGATGGCACGTGTCTCACTCGGACATTCCGGACGACCGCTAATTCCGCCGAAGCTGACTGTTTTAGCTTTTGCTTTGCTTAATGTCTCAGCGCTGTTGCGTGTAGTAGCGCCTGTATTTTTTATTTCCAATTACGGAAGCTGGATTTTGCTTTCCGGAAGTCTTTGGATCCTCGCTTATTTGTTTTTCCTCTGGGATTATTTTCCCATGCTCATTGCTCCAAGAGTAGATGGTCGTCCGGGTTAACAATAACTGGCGCTTTCAAAATTCAACCATTGATTCCAAAGACCTGTCGAGCAGGCTTATTTGCTGAGCGCACTTAGCAGATCCTCTATTTCTCCAGGTGTGGACATGATCTTGGTAAATGTACCCATCGTGAGATCAGGAAAGCTGAGAGCAATCCGGAAACGGCCGTGAAGCATCCGGACTTCCTTACCCATGACCAGCAATTCGTATGGCAGAAAGGTGACGTGTTTTTGCGAAGAAATATCAATGATCGGCACAAAATTAGCTTCGCCTGTTTCGCCTTTGAGAGCAACTCCGAAGAGCCGGATTTCTTTTCCGGGCAGATCACGTGAAAATACTTTGCTGCTTGTGGAAGATGTCTGCAGATTTTTTTCAATTGTAGCCAACGCTTCCTGGTGAGAAGCAAATTCTCCAATCAGCACATTATCTTCAAAATAAGGCATTCCGAACATATAGTGATAACCACGCAGATCTTCCGCTGTAAATTCCTGGGTTGATCCATATCCTTGCTTCAGATTTGCGGAAGGGAATGTCGCCTGAATCGTGGCAGCAATTTCACTGCTTATTTTTCCAATTACGGTCTCTGCTTTTTGATATTCATCCTGCAGATAGGCATTGCCCCAATATTCCGGATTCTGCAAAGAGATCAAGGTTTGTCCACTGTCTGCAATGACACCAATTCTGATTGCAGAAAAAAATCCGGCACTCGCACGTAATGCGGATAAAGCTTTTAACAGTTCCGGATGTGAAACTGCAATAACACTGCGATCCGGAGATTCGGCTGGTGCATATTGACCCAGCACTTCAAAACCGCCTTGCGTCAGTGCGGCTGAAAGTTGTTTATTTGTCTCTTCAATTGTCTGTCCGCTGTCGCCAAATAAAATATACGGCTGCAGACCTTCTCCTGCGTAAACTACGCTGGCCGTTAATAAACTTACTGCAAAAATAAATATTTTAGTCATTCGTCCTCTCTGAATAATTTATTGTAGAAGGCAACCGCCTGTGTGCGATTGTCTACCTGCACCTTTTCATAAAGATTTTTGAGGTGAAATTTGACTGTGTTGGTGGAAATTTCAAATTTACAGGCAATTGTACGGTTGGAATGTCCCTGAGACAAAATTTCTAAAATTTCCAGTTCCCTTGATGTCAAGCTTGCTAAAAGCGGATCAGTTTTCGCTTCATGCTGCTCATAAGGGAAAATACTGTTTCCCTGCCCAACCTGGTAGATTACATCAATTAAGCCTTCAGGCGGTTTTGCTTTTGAATAAAAACCAGCACCGCCCAATGAGCGCACCTGTCTAGCCACATCAGCACCACTATAAACAACTACTCGCACCGAGCTTTCGCGCTCTCGGAGTTTGGTGAGAACTTGGCGGCCATCAGCAAAAGGCATCTTCCAGCCTATTATTCCCACATCAATTGAAACACGCTCGAGCAACTTTAAAAACAGCTCACCGTCAGTCGCAGTCGCTCTTATATCAAAACGTTCATCCTGCTTTAACATCTCTGTCAAACCCCTGAGAAGCAGCGAGTTTTTGTCTGCAATGACTATGTTGAGACAGGAGTTAGTTGACATGGAAAATCCAGGAAGAAAAGGAGTAACAGATTCATTGCACAAGCAGGCATTCACTGCAGGTGAATATCCCAGATTTTCCGGAAAGATTCCAGCTTTTTCAGAACAGGCAAAAAATGAAAATACCGGATATTCAGCAAGAAGCTATCGTATCTCGTAGAAGCCGTACGTTTTCTGCAACACTTTGCTTGTCGTTAAAAACTGCTGAACCTGCCACAAAGGCATTTGCTCCTGCAGCAATTACTTCATTGACTGTGTTGACATTAACACCGCCATCCACCTCTAAATCCGCAGATGAACCGCAGATATCAAGCATGGCACGTAACTTTTGGATTTTTTCAGTACAGGACGAAATATATGATTGTCCGCCAAATCCTGGATTGACTGACATTACAAGCACAAGATCTATCTCCGATATAATTTCCTCAAGACTGCTCACTGGAGTAGCGGGATTGATACTCACACCAGCCCGGACACCTAATTTGTGAATTTGCTGAATTGTTCCGTGAAGGTGCGGACATGTCTCTTGGTGGACAGTGATAATATCAGCTCCGGCTTTGGCAAAGTCCTCAAGATAAAGTTCCGGATTTTCAATCATCAAGTGCACGTCCAGCGGGAGTTTAGTTACCGGACGCAGAGCCTTCACAATTAATGGACCGATGGTAATATTAGGGACAAAATGTCCGTCCATTACATCCACATGGATGTAATCAACTCCGGCCGCTTCGGCCTCACTTACTTGTTCACCCAGTCGTGCAAAATCGGCAGATAGAATAGAAGGAGAAATTTTAATTTGGTTCACAATACAAATCTCATAAAAAGTTTAAGTTGGACAACACTGAAAATGTGCTTATTCCGGCAGACAGGAATTAAACATAGTTTCGGTGTCTCTGGTGATAACAATAATACATTTTTATTATCAGCTGGTCAACGAAGCAAAAAGCGCCGGTAATTTTTCCGGCAGACGCTGGACATTGTCAATGACGGTATAATGGTTCTGTCCGAAAATTCTTTGCACATAATGATCGGCGCTCGGATCAAGTGTAAGACAATATGACATAATACCTTGCGTGTGCAGTTCCTCTACCGCTTTTTTTGCATCCATACGTAAATGTTGAGGATCACGTTCGTCAATATCAGCAGGTGATCCGTCTGTCACTATCAGCAACATTTTTCTTTTTTCAGCACGAAGTGAAAGATGATGCCCTGCATGCCGCATGGCCGCTCCCATACGGGTCGATAAACCTCCCTGCATGCCGGCAAGTCGTCCCTTTGCTTCATCATCAAATGCTTGTTCAAAACGTTTAAGACGATAGTACCGAACGTCATGTCGTCCGTCTGAAGCAAAACCGTGAATTGCAAATGTGTCACCGATGCCTGAGATGGCGGTTGAAACCAAAGCGCTGGCTTCACGAGTGAGTTCCAGCACCGTTTTCTCTAAGCCTGCAAGCGTTTCGTTGGTCGATTCTGAGAGATCCAGCAGAATTAAAATCGCCAGATCACGGCGGTTGAGCACATTCTTCAAGGTGATCCTCGTATCAGGTTGATAGCCCATACGGATATCGATCATGGCTTCCACTGCTGCATTGATGTCAATTTCGTCACCATCCTCCAACTTACGCTGACGAATCATACCTTCCGGACGCAGGCGGTCAACAATCTGTTTGATACGCGAAGTGATCGGCTTATGCTCAGTCAAAATATCTTCAATGTCCTCCGGACCACCCATTGGATAACCACGTTCATAAACAGTGGCCCAGTCCGGACGGTGTAACTGTACCTGATAATCCCATTCCGGATAATGAAAAGGTTCACTGACCGCTTCCTTGCCTTCCAACTGGTTAAAACTGATCCCTTTGTCCTCATATGGAAAAAGTTCCGTTTTCAAAGTCCAGATTTCTTGAGCATCATCTCCGGCATTTTCAACATCCAATTCGTTGACAAATTCCATCAGACTGACACTTTTACGTACTTGGCGTTGGTTAGCAGGCACATATTCAACATCGTCGAGCCAGGCAAATTCGTCAAAGTCCCAGATAAAACGATTGTCGTCACGGTAGGGAATACGGAGGCTTTCCAGCAGTCTCAAACTAGGAACCTCTTTGCGTGACGCCAGTACATTGAAAATTTCCAGACCTAAATGCCATGAAAATTGAGGATCGCTTTTGCTGGATTCAATCTGGTTGTGGAATTTTTCTGCAATCTCATCCAGACTGACATCGTTCACACTGAATGAACTGTCCAACAAAGCTAAAGCCAAACGTTCCAGCAGCGGAATAGAAGCATGTTCAGGATGTTCTTTGTGTTGACAATGTAGGGTGCTCCAGAATTTTCCAAGTCCCGGAAATTCTTTTTTCGCGCAGTACTCAACCCTGGCGTCCTCGACAAAACCAATGAAATATCTTTGTGCCTGAGATAAATTTTCAGCAGAAATCGGTTCGCGTGTATAGACAAGATGAGCGGCCATATGTGCTGCAATTGCCCGATAAAGCTCGGTGCCTTTCACCAAAATTCCATCAACGGCATCAGGCAGGTGAAGCACACGAGCCTCAAGATATGGACGGAAACCAATATGACTCGTATCTGCGGGACGCAAAAAGAAGTCCCGTGCCCACAATGCACGCAGGTAGAAATTAAGTTTGCGTTGACTGTCAATAAACAGAGTTCCGCCGCGTTCTTTTTTCAGCACAGCAAGACTGTCCTCGGTCTTCAAACCAAAATATGCAACCTGCCCGGGGAGGTCACGCCGGTATGCATCTGCACCAAAATCTGCCCAGCGTCGAAGTCCGGATAAGGTAAGTTTGGAAAGTAGTTCATCTGTGCAGCCCAGCATCGGTCGTAAACCGCGTGGAGCTTTTGCTGCTAAACGATGGATTAGACTAAAGTAACCGCGTAGTAGTTCCGGATCACCCAGACGTCTTGCGGCAGTAGGAAGGCTGGAAAATAAGAGAGCGATTACCTCTCCGGAAGTCATGGAAATCAACTTCATCGCAGAAGTGACGCATTCCCGAATTATGTCCTCACCGCACTCCTTGACAACTGCTGGTACATTTTCAAGATAGCTGACCACTAAATCAGCTCCTCGACCAAGTTCACTTAATCCGCGGGCTCCATCAAGGTAGTCTTGAAGTCCAACAGAAGACATGCAGCGGCTTGCTTCCTGAAACGTAGCATCCAGAGTACCTTTTAACTCAGGAGCAGCCTGTTCCAAGCAATCACGGTAGTCATCAAGATTGATGCTCATTTGCTATCTTTTGTTTGTTCGTTTTTTAAAATTTTCAGCTTGGTCAAAAATATCTTCATAGACTTCACTTCTCCATACATCATCTTCATTTCTTTACTTGTATAATTCAACCATAATTTGCATTTGCTCAGAAAAATAAATTCCATTCACCTTATTGACTTTCTTAATGTCTCCAATGGTTTTTGCTGTAGCTATTTTCCAATTATTGTCATATTTCCTGCATCAAATTTATAGTTTACAATCTTTCCGTTTATTATCAATTCTATCGCTTGTTCAATAACGTCCATAGGTGCAATAAACCATTCTCTCGGAGTATGCCTGGTCCCTTTTTCGTCAAAAACATCTAATTCCAAACAAGAGCTACCAAAGAAACTATGGAGTAGTTGTTCCAATTTTTGCGGATTCATATTAAAACACTTCCAAGCTCCTTGAATGCTTACTGGAGCCATTAAATAAGTCGTTTCTTTTTCAGCATTTTTTATTCTGTCTTCAACTTCAGTTTTTGAATAACCGATTTTGAAAAGGTTTTGTATTGAAGTAATTCGTTCGTCTTTGCTTTTTGATTTCAGGACATAGATATATCCAACTTCTTCATCTTCGTTTGTGATGTTGCAAAACGTCTCAATAAAATCTTCATTTACTTTATCAATATTTTGTGTAACAACTCTTCCGGTTAAATAAAGAATTTTTGCCAAAGAACGATACCGCATATTAGATTCTGTTCCGTTTTCAAAAATACATTTTGTTCTTCCATCTTTTCTTTCTCGATTCCCACTTGTAAAGGATTGTTCTTCCTTTGAGATATTTACTTTTTCAAGAAGCATTAAAACTCCATTCTGAACGTAATAATCGCCTTCTCTTAGAATATCTTCTTTGAATTCTATTAGTTTTCGCTTACCATTTGCTAAGTCTTGTTGAACTTCAGCAAATTTCGATTCGTATTTGTCAAAATCTTTGCAAGGTTTTCTACGTGCAACAAAATCAGCATTTGCTCTTTCGTAATCTTTTGGAGTGTGCTTAAAATCGAAAAGCCCTTCTGAATCAACGTCCAAAATATCCATTGAATCATCACTTAATAAATCATCAATAGAATTTATCTCTTTTTGCTTGCCATATTCCGCTTGTGGTTCGTTTACTTGGTTTGATTCTAAAGCTGGCAATAAATTATGAATATCGTGTTCTTTTAATAAGCCAATTTTAGTTTCATCTTCTTTCAAGTTTTTAAGCCGAGAATACAACTGGAATTCTGAAATATTACTTGGATTTGCTGTTGGCTCTTTTTTATTCCTATCAACAAAACCATTTATTTCATGGAAAGAAGCCAATAAGCGTTCATCTGCCGTTCGGACATTGGAATTCTTAGGCTTAAAATTAAGTAAGCCCAAAGGGTCATTATTGAAAATATCTTCCAATATTTTTTCCTTATCCATTTGCTTCTGCTTTTTTGCGTTTCTCTTCTTTTAGATAGATAATACACTCAGCCATTCGCTTTTCCAAAGGGTCGTTTGATTTTAAGTTTGGCTCTTTGTTGTACATTTTTATAAATTCTTGAATTTTAGGCCAAAGTATTTTTGCTTCCTCAAAACCCATTTTAATTCTTGTGGCTTCAATGTGGTCTTGAATAATTTTCAGGACTTTTGTTGTTACTGATTTTGATAGGATTTCAAAGGCTTTTTGAAATGGATTGATTCTGTCTATCAAATCTATATGAATATCATCAATATCGACAAAAGAACCTGCCATTCTAATAAATCGTTTATCGCCTGTTTCTTTAATTTCTCCGTTTTTAATCACCGAATCAACAACTACGTGTTGGCGGACTTCTTCTACTTCTTTATCAGATAAATCAGGATATTTTATTTTGATGATTTTAGGAATCAGCACTTTATTTATGACTTCGGGATCAACATTCCCCGGCATTGCTTTTAGCATTTTGTCATCTTGCAAAATAGTTGCTTTCAAGTCGTTTAAATCCGATTCTAAAATATCTTTTACTCGTTTTGAGCTTGGCTCTTTCAAACCTCTTATTTTTATTTCGCCCGGTTTTGCTTTGTCATCATCACTTACTTTGGTTTTGAATTTCCAATTTGGAGCTAAAACTTGCTCCATTAACAAAGATGCAGTAATTGCTTTGAGCATGTTGTTTACCGAAAGTTTTACCAAATCATCTGCTGCATCGGGTTGAGCAATCAGGTTGGTAAACTGTGCATGGGTTTTATTGTCGCTATCTCTGGTTGCCCTGCCAATAATTTGAATAATTTCAGTTAACGAACCTCTATAACCAACTGTTAAAGCGTGTTCGCAATAAGGCCAATCAAAACCTTCTTTTGCCATACCCAAAGCAATGATTAAATCCATTTCATCTACGGCATCCATTCTTCTAAGATAGTTTACAATTTTGTCACGCTCTCTCGGACTGTCTTCTACCAAATCTGCTACTTTAAGAATTTTGCCGTCTGACTTACGTTTTATATGAATAACGCCAGTGTCAGCTTCTTGTTCGATTACTTCACCAATGGCATCTAAAATAAAATCAACTTCATCATGCTTTTCTTTGGTAGATTCGCCTGAATTTACATTTGGAATGTGCAAAATGGTTTTCTTATCTGTATCCAAAATTTCCATTATGGCATTGGTATATTTCCCTTGATAGAAGTGATATCCAATACCCAATGATTTTAGATATTCATAGCCATTCAACTGCTCATAATAATTGTAAGTTACTTTGGTGAATTTCTCTTCGTCTTCGGGAAGTAAAATTGGCACGCTATCGCCTCTAAAGAAAGAGCCAGTCATAGCAACAATATGTGCCGAAGATTTTCGCATAATATTACGAAGTAAATCACCCAAACGGTTTTCTGTATCTGCTGAAACATGGTGAAATTCATCTATTGCCAAAAGGATCTTTTTAAACTTTTTTTCATCTAATTCTTCACAGGCAAAACGCAATGTGGCGTGTGTGCAAATTAAAAGTTTCTCATCGCTATCCATAAAGTTATGGAACGCCTGAACTTTACTTTTACTGGCATCTCCCCCTGGTGTACAAAGGTTATATTTGTCGTTAGGATTCCAATTCTCATAAAAACCAAAATCTTTTAAAGCGGTTTTAGTAAATGAACTGCCAATGGCACGTTCAGGAACAGCAACAACTACTTTTTTAATACCTTGATTTACCAATTTATCTAAACCGATAAACATTAAAGCACGTGATTTTCCTGAAGCAGGTGGAGACTTAATTAATAAATATTGTGCATCTCTATATTCAAAAGCACGTTCTTGCATTTCGCGCATTCCGTATGTATTAGTGCTTTTGCTTTGTCCTGTTTGTTTGTATTGTACGCTTACTATATCGGGCATATTTAATCCTCTTCTTTTGTTCCTGATAATTCCTTTAAATCTCTGTCAAAATCACTCTCAAACAAACGGTCTTGAATAATACGATATTTTTCAAATTCACTCTCTGCATGGGCTTTGGCAAGTTCTGCCGATACTTTTCCTGGATCTTGCAAAATTTCTCTATCCCAAAGTTTAAGGAATCCGCTCAGTCGCTCTTCCCAGTCTTCCATTGTCATGGGGATTTTGCGCATAGCCTGCATCTCTGCCATATCAAGATAGGCAGAAACAACGCGTTGCATCTGCCCAAGCTCAAAATCAGAGAGGTAGTTTTTACCAATTGAGACATCGTATTTATGAATTTTTCCTTTTGGGGCATCATCCCAATTGGTAAGTCCCATATTTTTTTTCTGATGATCCGCACGATTCACAATAACTTCTGCTGCCGTATTGCCATGTATGGCATAGTGCATTTTATTTTGAACCGCTGCAAAAAAGCGTTTTGTGGCAGTTGCAGATGAATCATAATCCAGTGAAGTAGCGTAAATGTCGGTAATTTTCTGATAAAATTTTCTCTCAGAAAGGCGAATTTCACGAACCTTTTCCAGTTGGCGTTCAAAGAATTCATCTGTTAAAGTTCCGCCTTTTTTTAGCCGTTCCACATCCATAGTCCAACCTTGAATAGTGTAATCTTTAACTATTTGGTTTGCCCATTTGCGAAACTGTACTGCCCGCTCATTTTCTATTTTAAAACCAACAGCAATAATCGCCTGTAAATTGTAATGTGCCACTTCACGCTTTACCTGTCTGTTTCCCTCTTTTTGAACTATTAAGTATCTCTTAATAGTTGCTTTTTCCTCAAGTTCGTTGTCTGTAAAAATGCGTTTTAGATGTTGATTGATTGCTGGAATTGAAACATCATAGAGAGTTGCCATCATCTTTTGGGTCAGCCAGATATTTTCATTTTCATAGCGAATCTCTACACGACTGTCCGAATCTTGCGCAGCTGCTACAAATGTTAAATATTCAGCAGCAGAAGAACGGACTAATGCACTATTTTTATTATCGTCCATCATTACCTCTTTTTTCTGGTTTTCTTTTCTTTAGCAAACAAAGTACCTTGTTCTTTTTCTTCTGCTATCATTTTTTCGTATAGTTTGAATAAGTATTCCAAACGCTCTTCATCACTTTTAAAAGGTGTGCTACGATAACACTTTTCTATTATCTCATCGTTTTGGCGGTGGGCTTCACGCAAACC
>Ga0257123_1002099_pt1 | contig 11093 bp, 9 predicted proteins | sample SI106_135metaG_FD_190185 | JGI IMG/M metagenome (GOLD analysis project Ga0257123, IMG submission 190185) | Marine microbial communities from Saanich Inlet, British Columbia, Canada - SI106_135 | ecosystem: Environmental > Aquatic > Marine > Inlet | place: Canada: British Columbia | collected...
AGCCTCTTTTTGCTCTTTGAAGAAGATTTTTACCACTCTGTCTTCAATACTGTGGAATGAAATAACTGCTAGTCTACCATTCTCCTCTAGAGCCTCTATTGCTTTAGGGAGAACTTCTTTAAGTGCTCCTATTTCATCATTTACCGTAATCCTCAAAGCTTGGAAGGTTTTTGTAGCAAAGTGTATCTTCTTATGCTTATACCAACTCGGTACTGCTTTTTCTATTACACTTACCAAATCTTGCGTAGTCTCTATAGATTTTTCTTTTCTTGACTCAACGATCTTACTTGCAATATGTCTTGAGAATGTCTCCCCGCCGTATCCATAAATAATGTCTGCAATATTTTCTTCATCCCAACTATTTACGATTTCTCTTGCAGTTAGATCATCTTCTGTTGGATTGTCTTTCAGAGTCATTAAAAGTTTTTCATCTCTCCCAAAACTAAACCCTCTACCCCCATCATCCATCTGGTCTGAACTAAAACCGAGATCAATTAATATTGCATTAACTTTTTCTATTCCAACTTTTGCAATAACTTTGTCTAAGTTTCTAAAGTTATCTTTCTCTAAGATGATTTTGCATTTTGCATTTTTCAGATTCTTTTTTGCTTCATCAAGCGCTCCTTGATCCAAATCAATGCCGATAAGTGTTCCACTTTTTCCAATAAGCTCACAGATCTCTTTTGAATGGCCTCCGCGGTTTAAAGTACCGTCAACTACCACATCTCCTTCTTGGAGACTAAGTGAATCAATAACTTCTTTTAAAAGAACTGGAATATGCATACTAGACTATTCCTATTTCTCCGAGCTTCTCTGCCATAGAGTCTGCTTGTCGCTCGATCTTCTTCTTATAGTCGTTCCATTTCTTCTCATCCCAGATCTCTACTCTTGTCTGCACACCTGCAAGCACTACCTTGTCCTTAAGAGATGCGAAGTCTCGCAAATATTCTGGCACAAGGATTCTTCCTAGTGAATCTATAGATGCTTCTATTGCACCAGAGAGGATGAACCTATTGAACCCTCTTGTGTCAGCCTTTCCTACTCCAAGCCCTGCAAGCTTTTCTGAAATCTTTTTCCATTCGTTAATAGGATATACGAACAGACAATTATCTAGCCCGCGAGTTACGACAACTTTCTTTCCAAGTTCCCTGCGGAATTTTGAAGGAAGCGAAAGACGCTTCTTCGGGTCAATTGTGTGTGTATACTCGCCTATTAACATATTTTTTCTTTCTGTAATGATTTTTCCCTGCCTGCCGGCAGGCCGGTCCCCTCCTAAACCTTCATAGAATAAAGATTTAGGAGGAGAACCCAAAGGATATGTAGTATGGTAAACCGTATCCTTTGAATTCCCACTTCATACCACTACCATACTAGTATATAACACTTCATACCACTTCATCAATATAGTTATCCACAGTAAAACACCGAGGTAATACCTCGGTGTTTTACTTGTTTAAAGGTTTATTTTTAGACTATTTCGCTACCTCTTCCAACCTCTTTTCAATAAAATCTTTGTCCAAAACACTTAGAAACCATCCGATCTTTGGACCACTGTCTTTTCCAAGAAATGAAATATAAATAGCACTGAAAAGCTCTTTTGGATCTTCAAAAGATTCTTTTCTTATTTCATGTATTTTAGTATGAAGCTCCAAGCCATCTAATTTTTTTTGTGTTTTTACATATTCAAAGATCTCTCTTAAACCTTTCTTTTGTTTATCTGAAAAACCTAAAGCTTGTTCTGGAACATTATCTTTCTGAAGTTCGTATTTATATTTTTCTGGTGCATATATCTCAAGCCAATTTTTAGAATACTTTGCTCTAGAAGAAATTTCTTTTTTATCATCATCGGTTAGACTTTCTCCTTTCATATTTTCAACTTCATTCTCTATGTCCATATGTGGCATTTGCACCAAGAAAGACATTAGGGAAAATCGTGAAAAATATCTTTTCTTTATACCCTCTCTCTCATTTGGTAAATGTATAAGCGAAAACAATCTAGCATTATCATCATTTGTCTTGTCAAAATACATATCTGCAATTCTGTCATATGTATCATATAGGATTGGTATAGTATCACCATCTGGTTCAAAATTAATCGCTTGCTTATAGTTTTTACCAATAAGTGCAAGACGAAAAAGCTCTGGTGGCAACAAATCAGATATTTCTTTTGCAGAAGACCCTTCACCCTTAGAAGACGACATCTTTTTCCCACCTATTAGGAAAAACTCATATGGAATGTCAAACGGTGGTTTGTAGCCAAGTATTTCTTTTGAGATATGATTTGCAATATCCCTAGAACCGCCTTTTGTAGAATGATCTTTCCCACTTCCTTCTATATCCACCTCAAGTACCTTAAACTTAGCCGGCCACTCTACTTTCCATGGAAGTTTTGCATTCCCATCAAACGGCGACACCCTACCTTTATGCCCACAACCTTTTGCCCATTTGACATATTCGGGGTCACAAACATATTCAACCTCTTTTCCATCAAAAGATATTGTTTTTGTAGTTCCTATTTTTCCACAGTTTTCACAAACGACAGACAAAGGTAGCCAGTCGTCCGGCTTAACTGAACCTGAGATTTTTTTATATATTTCTCTTATCTCTTGCGCATGACTAAGAGTTGTAGCAATAGCATCATTCATTTTTCCAGATTTATATAATTCGCTTGCTCTATAATACTCTGGTGTAAATCCTGATTTTTCTATTACTTCCATAAATTCAGCTGCAAAATACTCTGCAAAGTTTTTAGCCTTACCATCAGGTGATGGGATTGTATAGAGAGGTTGTCCCATATATTTACCATATTCTTTTTCATCAAGATAAACAGGCAGTCCATCCATTGGATCAAAATCGTTTATTTCATATAGAAATTTATTCTTTATACCTCGCTGCGTAAGTATTTCTGATATTGTACCGTGCACAGCAACACCACGCATTGAACCAATATGGATTCTTCCAGACGCTGTCTTTTCGTCACGAATAATAAGAGGCTTACCACTTTCTATACGGTCCTTTAGATTTTTTTCTATTTTATCTACAATTGCATCTCCCCAAAACATATGTACAGAGTATCATAATACTCATTAATTATAAATGCTATTATAGAGTTGACCAATTTTACAAATCGTAGTACTCTGACTTTAGAAACTTACTTTTTTGTAATTATGAAGGGAGAAAGTATAAATATGTCAAAAAAATATTGGTATTTTTGGTGTTTATTTATATGTATTCTTTTATATGCTTCATACCTTAGCACTACAAGTTCTTCGAAGTTATTGGGACTAATCATACTTCTAATACTTGGTTTAGTTTACTTTATCATTTCGTGTCGTGGAGATAAAATAGTATCCTTTAATCCATCTGAAATTTTATTAGGAGAAAGATATGCAGAACCGTAAGAAATCAAAAAGGAAATGTCCGATTGTTAAACTCTTTAAGTACACACCTATGATAGCAGTGCTCATAATTATAACTTTTGTTGCATGTTTTGCAGCTTTACTTGGAAAAGATAGAGTAACGTGGTCACCCCCTTAACCAAGGGAGGTGGCCTATTTTTATATATTTTTTAGAATTTTAAAATCCTTATTATGTAATTAGTGGCACGAATTCAAATCTTTCAAACTTTTTTATATCAATATTTTCTTCTGAAATCTTCCTAACTTGCCATATATTATCATAAATAGGAACAACCATAACTCCTCCTACCTTGAGTTGTCTTAAGAGCTCTTTAGGAACCTCCTCTGCAGCAGCTGAGACCAATATCTTATCAAATGGCGCTTCTTCTTGTAATCCGAGCTCTTTTCCTGCTTGTTTAATCTCAGCATTTTTAAAATCATATTTACTTAAATTTTCTTGTCCAAGCTTTACTAATTCCTGCACTCTCTCAACTCCTATTACATAACCACTTTCTCCAACAATATGAGCCAAAAGCGCCGTAACAAAACCAGAGCCAGAACCTACATCAAGTACTTTGTCTCCTTTTTGTGGGACCAAAAGATCCAGCATAAATGCCACAGTTGTCGGCTGTGATATCGTCTGTTCATAACCCAATGGAAGTGCATAGTCTTCATATACTTCTTCCACATAATCTTCCGACACAAAATCTTTCCTGTCTATTGCAACAAAAGCATCTCTAATGTCTTTGTTTTCAAGCACCTTTGTTCCATTCTCAAGATGGTCTAGTAATTCTTCTTTAGTAAACATATTTTTAATTATTTTTTCTTCTGATCAAGATGTTTTTGGAGTAATATCTTTCCCGCTTCTTCTCTATATCTACAATAGTCATTACACATTTCTCCTTTTGCTGGAACTTCATCACTATTAAGTGTTTTATGAATATCTTTTAGAACTCCTTCTATCCATGAAGTATCTCCTTTGTATGCAATTACGTCCATATCAAATTCAAGCTTGGCATCAAAAGTATCTTCATTTTTCTTACCATTTGCATATACAAAATATCCAGTATCTGAAACTTTCAAATCATTACACTTTAGAAGCCATTGATATACTTCTATCTGTCTTTTGTATTGATCACCCCATCGTCCGTCTAATGTCGGTTTGTCTTGCTTACTTGTTGCTTTATAGTCCACGACGATAAGTTCACCTTTAGGATTTACCCAAATATCATCAACCGCACCGAAGACAAGAAAATTAGTGGGTTCATACTTACACTGAACACCGACAAAGTTTTCACGCCACTGTCCCATATTTTCATGTTCAAATGGTATAGCATCAACTCCAAAATCTTTCATGAGGGGGTGTATAGTTTTATCCTTTCTGTAAATATCAAATTCTTTCTTAAGAAGGTTGTCTACTGCAAGATTTAAAGTAAAACCGGGCAGTGAAGGCCTCTTTACCCCCAATCTTTGATCAAGATAAAAACATCGTGGGCACTCTATAAACATATCAATCTTTGAGCGACTTATCTTAAATGGTGCTTTAGAGCTTGGATTATAAATATTTCTCCTTTTTACTGTATCAAAATGACTCATATTGAATGTATTATATCATAAAAAACACTCGCTTTTTATTGCGAGTGTTTTTTATGATTTTATTCTAAGTTTTTCTCTATCTTAATCTTCCCTACTTTGTCTGGGAAAGATCTCTTCCAAAATGGTCTCAATACTGCCTCTGCTTTATCTATACTTGGATAACCAGAAAGTATTGTAGGGAGTGCAGCTTTTGCTCTACCTGATAGATCTTCTTTTAGCTTTTCTTCATCAAATGTCCATATAATATGTACGCCACCGTCTACAGTAAACTCAAACTCTTCTTCCTCCCACGGCCTACTATCTGCCTTACCTAATACTTTTATTGTTAAAGTTGATACATCTGATATTTCTACAGGCTCATCGTCAAATGCTGCAATAGTGTTCTCAGCTATATGACCTGCAAACTTTTCTTTATTAAAGAGTACTCCATACAGTGTCGCCTTTTCTGTAACCTCAACCTCATCTCCACTTTCAATACTTCCGGCTGACTCAAATTCTACAAATATTGTATCTTCAAATAGATAGAATTCATCTGGTTTCTGAGAAGAGGCTTCGTTCATTAACTGCTTTCTTAATTCTGTATGTATTTCAGTCTTTGCTTGTGCAAGATCTTCAGAACTTGCAGTAAGCTTCTCACCCACAAAACCGCCTGTCATTGTGGTTTTTGAGCGAGCGTAGAAATCGTCAAATCTTGGAGAGCCTTTAAATCCTGGTATTGTAAAGTCCGTCAGACCAGTATTGTATTTTTCTCCAGTTTCATCTGCATAGACTGTTACTTCAATACTTCCTGGTACTGTTTCTCCTCCCTCTGTCTTCTGCCCAGGGACTACTACTGATTTATTGATTCTATATATAAGTCCTTCTGGAGTTTCAAATCGAGTATTTTTTATAAGTCTCTGACTTGAAGAATTAAAATCATTAAATACGATGATTTTCCCTGATGCTTTTTCTTCAATCTCTTGTCGTCCAGTTGCTGCAACTTTTCTTGAGTCAGTCTTTTCAATTGTCATGATTTCATATGAAAGCTCTCCTGCATCTGCATTTATAGCAGCGGCAAATTGTGCATCAACAATAGTATTGTTTTGTTTTGGTGTAATACTTAGCTTTGCTCCAGAAAAGAGAAGTGAGAATGCAAGAATAAGAACGATAATAACAATAATAGCAACAAACCATAATGCAAAACGTGATGTTCTACTCTTTTTTATACCATTATCGTATGCTGTATTATAGTCAAAATTATCTTCTACCTGAGGAGCGGTTCTTGGTTTAGTATGTGAATTTTTTATATCTCGTATTGACCTTTTTTCAGGTGGTACAATGTCGTTAAATGTTTTTTTTACCATATAATGTATCTTTTTAGTTTATTTAATTTGGGTATATTATACTATTTATTTTACTCATTTGCTATTTTATTGGCAAATATCACATCAATACCTAAAAATGTATCACATCCTTTAGGACTTTCTTGTGATACGGAACAATGTTTACTTAAGATTCTACTACCTAATTCAACGATAGTGAACGGCTGTCGCGCAAGAGTATGCGCACTAAATTCATCGCTTTTAATCGTATCCACAAACCATTTACCTATGTCTGTATCAATAGTAAGGAAGATTGTTTTTGGCAAAGAAAGCCCATCAGAAAAGTCTGCTAGCACTTTCCTGAAAGAAGCTAGCCATTCCTCTCTAGCCTCTACAAGAACCTTTTCTATTTTAACAGTTTCTGAACTAATGCTTTTTCCTTCCAGAAATAGACGTATAAGCGAATGTGCCTCCTCATGCATTGTACCAAGAGAGCTTGCAACTTTTTCTATAAGGAAATTTTTACCAAGAGGCAGGTCTACATCTTTAACCATTGTCTCATTTCTTACAAGTGTAATACCTGTAGTCTCGCCACTTATGTCCATTAGTAAAAAGTTCTCTTCTGTGCTGAATATATCTCTAACAACTGAAAACGCTGATAAAGCAAATGTATGAAACGAAACACTATTTACACTAAATATTTTTTCTAAGATATTTTCTATTTTCTCTGACACCTCACCAGAAATAACACTCATAAATAATGCAACATCCATACTGTTTACTTTTTTACCTTTTGGTTCATTTGTATTGTACCCATTCAAAAGTATTTTAATTATATTTTTTTCTATAAACCTAGGGTTTATAATCTTTTTGTTATCAGGTTGGTTTTTTATAGATTCTAAAAACTGTTCGTCAGCGTTTTCTAACATGTTTGAAATAAATTTTGACGACACGATGAAAGGTTTTTCTTCTCTTTTTTTAAATACTTCAATACTAGACTTATGCCACGATGAAGACATTACACAAAATATATTTTTTATATCTTTTGCATTTAATTTGTTGTCTGATAGTTTTTGTATTCCATCTTGCTCTATATCTGTCGCTACATTCTTTAAAGCAGAGAGCATAGCCGAAATAAAACGACTATGGTCACGTGAGTTCTTAGCTACTATAGGTACGCGAGTGCTGTATATTATTTGAGGTACTTGTTTTCCATTAGGAGCCAAGGCAAGTGCAGCACCTACACTAGCACTCCCAATATCAAAAACTATAAACGGGGAAGGTTTGTTTCCTTTTTTTGAGAAAGACATATGTATATATTATCACGTATATTTATTCCAAAACAGCTTTTATCCTGCGTATACCAGCCGATGAAGCTTCTTCTTTTTTGATTTTGAAGTTGCCAAGTCCAGATGTGTTCTCTACATGAGGACCACCACATAACTCTACAGAGTAGTCGCCCTTGTTGTTACCTATTGTATATGTAATCTTGCCATCAGTTTTTTCATTTGTAACCTCAAGCCCTTCTTTTATCTTTGTATTTACAATTTCCTCTACTTTTTGTTTTTGTTCGTCTGTCATTTTTTCTCCCCAAGAGAAGTCAAATCGCATCCTCTCTGCAGTTATATTACTCCCCTTCTGCGCCACATCCTCCCCTAGCACATCTTTAAGCGCGCGGAGTAATAAGTGTGTCGCTGTATGATATTTTGTAGACATTTCACTGTGGTCTGCAAGCCCTCCTTTAAACTTCTGTTGCGCACCTTTTCTTGAAAGCTCTTGATGCTCTCGCATCTTGTCCCTAAACTCTGCTTCATCAATATTTAAATCTTTCTCTAGAGCTAACTCTAGAGTTAATTCAAGAGGAAAACCATATGTAGTAAATAGTACAAAAGCATCGCTCCCTGAAATATTCCCCCTTGAACTTATTTTCTCAAATTCTTTTAGACCCTTCTCAAGCGTCTTTCTAAATTTTTCTTCTTCTTTTATTATTTCTTCATTTCCATCTGTAATGTCACTGAGTTTGATGCCAAGCACATCACCAAAGCGCACAGCGCGTCTTATGAGCCTTCGGAGTATATAACCTTGCTCTGTGTTTGAAGGTATTACACCATCTGCAATTATATTTTCTGCAGCACGAGTGTGATCTGCGATAACCCTAAAAGCTTTTTTGTTATCAGTGTATGATTTACCGCTTACTTTTTCTATTTTTTTTATTACAGAAGCAATAGTATCAATATTAAAAATATCACTGTCGTCATTGGAAGCTGCTGTAATACGCTCAAGCCCGCCACCAAAGTCTACATTCTTGAGTGGTAAATGAGCGAAACTCCCGTCCTCTTGTTTTACATATTCCATAAATACAGAATTACCTATCTCCATAAACCTTCCGCAGTCACAGTTTGGATGACATTCTTCTCCAAAGCTTTTATCATGCTCAGTGCCAAAATCATAAAACACTTCAGTGTCAGAACCACCTGGCTCACCGGCAGGCATTTGCTCTGGAGAACCCGCACGACTCCACCAATTCTTGTCAGCACCATAGTATGAAATTCTTTCACTCCCACCGAATAACTTTTCCCATATCTCTGCACTTTCAATGTCTTTTGGTATACCAGACTTCTCATCCCCTTCAAATACTGTTACGTATAGTTTCTTAGAATCAAGATTAATCTCTTTAGTTAGGAACTCAAAAAACCACTGAATTTGCTCTTGTTTAAAATAATCTCCAAAAGACCAGTTGCCTAGCATTTCAAAATACGTAGTATGTCTATTATCCCCCACCTCCTCTATGTCCTCTGCTCGGAAGCATCTTTGTGAATCCGTAACCCTTTTTCCTTTTGGATGTTCTTTACCCAAGAAATAAGGCAATAGTGGTTGCATACCTGAACTTATAAAAAGAGTTGTGGGGTCGTTCTCTGGCAATAGCGAAACAGATTCAATAACTGCATGTTCGCGCTTTTTGAAGAATTCTAAATATTTTTCCCTTACTTCATCCAACTTCATATTACTAAGATTATAGCACGTGCTATATTTTCGTGCTTTTAACTAATTGCTCTAACTTCTTTATATCGTCTTCAATACTCAAGAGTGCCTTTTTGAAGAAATCGGGGCTTCTAGTGTCAATCCCAATCTCTTTAAAGATATTATCTGGCGACTTACTTCCACCCGCTGACAGAAACTGCTTTATCTGCTTTCCAAAACTCTTATCTTCCTTAAACTTATCATTCATTGCCCTGCTTATAATCTGTCCATATGCATACGCATATACATAGAAAAATCTTCTAAAATGAGACCATGTTACAAAAGCAAGGCCGTCAATCTTTTGCATTTTAAATGACTTGCCAAGATATGCTTTCATATGCTTATTGTGAAGCTCTCCTATTTCATCTGCAGACAAAGAACCTTTAGCTCTAATACCATTATGAAGCTCTGTTTCAAAATTAAATGCAGCGATTTGCCTAAAGATAGTCTGCACATCATTCTGGATTTTGTCGTGAAGGGCTATAACCTTTTCTTTATCACTTAATGTTTCAAAGATCGCACCGAACACTAACTGTTCAAAGAATGTGCTGGCAGTCTCTGCAACAGGTGTAGTATATCCGTCATAGATTACCGGCTGACTCTTACTTAATTCAGAGTGTATTGCATGACCCATCTCATGAGCAAAAGTGAGAAGCGAATTAAAATCATCTGTTTGATTCAAAAGTACAACTGTAGGCACATTTGTAGAAGACGAAGCGTAAGCACCACCTGTCTTTCCTAACCTCGGATATACATCTATCTGCCCTTTTGATAACATCCTATCTAGAATTTCTACATATTCAGAGTCTACCTCCTTTAGGATTGGACGAAGGGTCTTAACAGCATCATCAAAAGATATCTTCTTTTTTGTATTACCAATCTTTGCAGCTCTATCAGAATATTCAAGAGTTTTTAATTTAAGTAGCTTTTTCTTTAGAGCATAAAAACGATTACTTATTTTAAAATTATCAGTAACAGTATTAACAAGACTTATTATACTTTTTTCATTATTTTCATATCCTAAAATAGTTGCGCTATATGGATTTTTAAAACCACGAAGCTCATCACTTATCTTTTTATTTAAAACAACGGCGTTTAGCTCGCTTTCTGCAAAATCACTTACAAGCTCTAATTTCTCTGCTATATCTTTATGAAGTGTTCTTCTGTCTTTAGTGTTAAGGCTTGATATCTTGTTTTGTGCTTCGCCGACAGACATAGTCTTACCTTTAAATTTTACAGTCTTTTTGCTTATAGATTTCTCTACTCCATTTACCCACAAACCATAGCTAGTCAAACTCTTCAGATTCATTATCTTTTCTTCTGGCTCTGTAAGGTCGTATTTACTTGTTTCAAAAGTTTTTTCAAGCAAGTAACGATATTTAGCAAGCTTTTTACTTTTTAGAAATTTTTCTTGAAGTTTCTTTTCTATTTTTCCTAACTTAATCCCAAAGAATAGAGTCTTATTTTCATACTCTGTAAGTTCATTTATTAATTTATTTAGATTAGATTCTGCCTCCAAATCTTTACCATTTATATCTTTCCTATAGTGAAAATACAAAATAGGCTTACTGCCGTCTACAAGCAAAAGCTCTTCATAATCTTGAAGTGCTTTTAGGAGCTTGTCTTCAGTCTTTAAATAATCATCTTTCTTTACATACTTCTTCTCAAAGTCTAGTGAAGCTTTTTTTGTCTTTTCTACATCTTTACGTATCTGTGGGTCAGAAGCTGATTTATAGAATAAGTTCAAATCCCATTTTGTTTTTATTTTTGGCATATT
>Ga0257123_1002108_pt1 | contig 11048 bp, 10 predicted proteins | sample SI106_135metaG_FD_190185 | JGI IMG/M metagenome (GOLD analysis project Ga0257123, IMG submission 190185) | Marine microbial communities from Saanich Inlet, British Columbia, Canada - SI106_135 | ecosystem: Environmental > Aquatic > Marine > Inlet | place: Canada: British Columbia | collected...
CTACTCAAACAAATAAACTAACCTAGGGCTTAGCCAAACAATAGCATTTTGCACCCATGTATCTTTAAATAATTGTACCCAATGTCTAACTATTATTGGTTGTTGTTTAATCAGCTCAGGCACATCTTTGGAAGATATCTCCCTAACTAGATCATCTTCACTCTCATACACATATAACTTATTTTCTAAAGAGTACTTTCCTCCAAATTTTGGATCAATAAGATAATCATCATTAATAACAACATAAGGAGTTAAGGCTACAATATTTTTAGTTCTAACACTATCTTTAAAAATAGTACTAACATTCCATGGCATACTAAAAAACTCAATATGAGCAAACGGCCCAAGCTTGCTGTAAATATTACCTGTTACTATCAAAGTGCTATCAATTTCTATTGCTTTCAACTCTTGATTGTTTTTTATATTTTCTATCACTATTTTTTGATGAATATTCCAAGATTTCCAGTGATCACTCAGCCCGAATATTGGAGCTAAAAATATAATTAATAGAAAAATAACTGATTTTTTATTTGCAGGTAAAAAAGTGACTAGTAGAAAGGCAATTAATAATGATCCATAGATAGTTGATCTATTACCTAAATTAAACGCAGAATGACTATAAAGACCTGTCAGTGCGTACATACCAAAAGATAATATTAAAACACTTATAAGGCCTACCAATAATGATTTAGGCAGAGCAGGGACTTTGGAGAATTTTTTGACCTTAATAAATGAAAAAATTGATATTACAGCAACAATAATCACAGAAAATAAGCTAATTGACTCAATAGCATAAAATATCTTTAGCCAATATGAAGGCCCTAATGCTGACTCTAAAAAACTTAAAGGTTGAATTATTATTTGTTTTAGAAAATCTAGAATACCTAAATCTGAATTAATCCGACGCTCAACGTCAGCATAGTTAAACTTAATCCAAAAATAGTAAACTACATATAAAAATCCAGGGGTTATAAATATAATTGCTTTTTTAAATTGCTTTTCAAATAAAAATATAGTAGCCAGACCGAAAATATATGGAGGTGAAAGATAATATGAGAAAGCACCTAAAATAGATATGAAAACCCCAAGCCTAATATTATTATTTCTAATTAGATGGTGAGCATATAAGATAGTAGACGGTATCAAGATATAAGGTGCTGTCATGTACCAGTATGCCGTTGTATCATGTAACGGGTACAAAATAAATATTAGAGAAACAAGAACGGCTCTATCTTTAGGAAGGTAGTCTGTAGAAAACTTATAAACTAGAAAAAAACTAATAGCATGTGAAACAATTTTTATCGAATCATACACCCACTGATGCTCTTCTCCGAGCGAAAAATAAAAAAACCAAAAGCTATAATAAGTAGCAATGTTGAATTTCATTATTTTTTCAACATTTATAGTTATAAAATCACCAAAATTAGAACTTCTAAAATTGGATATTACAACATAGTCATCACCATGCAGACCACTTCCAAGTATTAAATAAATTAATACTAATAAAAGGCCGAATAACAGATATATAGTCTGATTTTTCAGCATTACTAATTTCATAAATTTTCGTAAATACTACTTTAATTGGTCATTATCTATGAATTTTTCAATAATAACCCCCTCTTTAAATCGTACTTGTTTATAAATTTTTCCAACATATTCTCCAATAATTCCCAAAAATATCGCATTCAAAGACAGTCCAGCTAGTAGTAATATTACTATAGTGGCATAACCAGCAGGCCATTCCATTCCATAAAATAACTTCCCTAAAAAATATACTATAGTACCAATAAAGGCTACAAACCCTACCAACACCCCGACAAATGAAGCCACCCTCAAGGGCCTGGTTGAATGATTTAAAATCGCATCAATTGCTAAATTAAACAAAATAGGTATTGAGAACTTTGAATGGCCGTATAGTCGCTCCTTTCTATCGTACTCAACCCCAATTTGATTGAATCCCATCAATGCTATAGAGCCTCTCAGATACGGTTGTGCATCATTTGTATTTTTTAAAAGGTCTACAATTTTTCGGTCAACCAAACGAAAATCACCTGCGTCCACGGGTAGCTCGTGTTCGCTAAGTAAATTTACCAATCTATAAAAAAAATACCTGACCTTTTTCAAAAAAAAGTTTTCATGCCGCATTTTCCTTACTCCATAAACAACCTGATATCCTTCACTCCATAAATTAAGAAATGTTGAAATTAATGCAGGAGGATCCTCCAGGTCGCAATCAATCTGAATCACCGCGTCACCTTTAGATTTTTTGTACCCTTCTAAAATTGAATGCTGGTAACCAAAATTACGCGAGAAACGGTACACTTTAATTCTCTTGTCTCTTGCACTTAAATCTTTCAATATGGAGAACGTCTCATCTTCACTATGATTGTCAGTAAAAACTATTTCAAAATCATTATCTAACTTATTTATAACACTTGTTACAGCGTCATAAAACAAAAGGATATTATCTTCTTCATTAAGAACCGGAACAATAATTGTTATCAATCTTTTTGTCATTGTTTTTTTATCTTATTTGTTGAGATGGCGCATTGAATAATCCACTATTAACTCAATACCTTTCTCCAAAGAAACTTTTGGAAACCAGCCTAATTTATTTAATTTATGAACATTGGCAGAAATATTTGACACTTCAGATTCGTTACCACGTGTTTCTATTAACCCAAATAATAATTTTGAATTAGATTTAGTTTTTATCTTTAAAGTCTCAACGAATTCACGAATTGGTATTAATTTTCCAGTACCTACATCATATTGTTCATTTTGATTTATTTTAGCTTCTAATACTACAATAAATGCTTTCACCGCATCTTTAACGTAAATAAAATCTCGGCATTGAAGTCCATCAGTTAATTCAATATCTATACCTTTCGTTAGTTTATCAATCATACTAACGGAAAATTTTTTTTCGTTATCCATAGTACCATACAAATGAAATAGTCGCATATTTATAAATTTAATTTTCTTAAGCGCGGAAAAGCTTGTACCCAATTCCTTGATATATTGCTTGGAAATGATGTAATCCCTCATGTGAAAATAATTATTTTTATTATTTGATAACGTATAAAAAGTGTCTGTATTTATAAATAAATCACATCTAGAGTTATGCATAGAGGTTAGTAGACTAAATGGAAGAGAGACATTGGTATAAAAAATATTATTTAAACTTCCTTTATAAAGTCCATAGTCCGTTGCTGTATGAATACAAGCGTCAATTTTAGGATACTTATCGTATAGCGAACTAAGGGGTGATATATCTAAATCAAATATATCTATCTGAGATATAAACTCGCTAATACGCCAAACATTAGAAGTGCTTCTTTTTAATAAAATAACGCGATGTCCATTATCAAGAAGCCCCCTTATAAGATGACTACCAAAAAAACCAGTCCCTCCAGTAACAACAACTATCAAATTCTACCCACAAGCCAATTATGCACAATAGCAGCATATTCATATACAATAACTCTTATTTTATCTAAGCTTATGTTCCACTGCACACCTTTATATAACGGATTTACCGCATTAAAACTAACAACTTCAATATTTGGTGCATTCTTCTCCCACGTCAATACTGCACGACGTGAATGGTAAGGAGATGTTGTAAATAAAATTGATTTTATGTTGTTTTTTTCTAAACTCTCTTTGACCATTATGACATTCTGATAAGTACTATTCGGATACTTTTCAAGTATAAAGATAGAAAACTCCGGCACACCTTTACTAACTAGATATAGCCTTATCATCTCCACATCTGCAATGGCCTGCTCCCTTCCTGAAGATAAGAATATCTTATCTGTATAGCCTTCCTTGTAAAGCTCTATAGCGTCTAATGCTCTATTCTGGTAACTTAGGTTTTGGTAACTGGCCTCTCCATCACCACTAAATACAACAATTGCATCTGATTTTTTAGGAGAATCACTAGTAATTAACTGCTCACCCAAAAACCAGAATAAAGGACTATAAAAAATTATCAATAAGCCAACTATAGTTGTAAGTGCCAGCCTTCTACGCTTTGATTGAAGATTAAAATAACTGTCAAACCCCTTCTTCCAATTAATTTCTTTAGGTTGTTTTTCTAGAGAAGAAATTTCATCTTTAATAATCTCTGATATGCTTTTAAAGCGTGACTCCCAACTATTCTCTTGTGCAATTTTTATTCTTTTCTCTTTGCACACGACATCATCTTTTTCAGAAACTAATGATTTAACTGCATTTATGAATTCCTCTGTATTGTTTGCAATAATTGCAGTTTCGCCATATACCTCTTTAGACTCTCGGACTTCACGTAAATTTGTTGACACTGCAGGAATTCCCATAGCCAAGTATTCATTCAATTTAGACGGATACACTCCCTCTGTAAATTCATTACAGATATATGGAACTATTCCAACATCAAATCCTTTTATATAATAGGGTAACTGATTATGAGACTTAGCACCTAAGAATACTATATTTGATTTAGCCTCCAGCGCATCAATATTTGTATATTTTGGACCGATGAATACGAATGTAAAATCACTGCATTGGTCCGCTAACGCACAAAGTAACTCTTGGTCAAGAACCCTCCCTAATGTACCAATATAGCCCACAATTCGACCAGATATTTTCTGAAGATCGCTAGGAATATCTTTATTATCTTTCAAAGCAACATTAAATTTATCAAAATCAATACCAGGAGGGAAATAAAAAACTTTTTCAGAAAATCTTTGGGCATATTCCTGAATGACATAAGCAGCTGTAAATATAACATCCACACTCTCAAAAAAATGATCTTCATAAGGTCTGACTTGGCTCGCAGAAATTGAAGATTCTGCCATATTATTTGCACAATAATAAACTGTTAATTTTGAGTCAATACTATTGATTACATTTTGGATTAATGGTGTTGGAAGAAAAGAAATAATAATCGGATTACTAAAATTACTCGCTTTCGCCCACCTAGATATAGATAAATTAAATATCTTTTTATTGAAAAGTAATGACAACTTAGAGTAAGGGAATGGCAATAATATTGGGGAATATGAAGTCAAGTTGTTGCCGTCAATACTAGAAAAACCATGCAAACTTTTTTTCCAGTTGGAAATACGCTCGCTAAGTCGTCCTATATCACCTATATTAGCTGACCTAATACCTGTATTTTCTATAAAGAGAACTCTATTTCCAGCAGAAACAAGCGATGTGGCCAACTGATGGTGCAACTGCCAATGAGTTGTCCAATCAACAGATGAAAATATAATAAAATTTTGTTTGGTTATTGTCATTTAGCAATATTATGTAGTCTCTAAAAACAACTAATTAATTCCAAGTTCTGATTTAGCCTTGTGTATGGTTTCTGAGATTGACATTGTAACCGTCAATGGTATGATTTTACTGTCCATTGGCTGATTTATTAAGTAAGTTGACACCTCTTCAGCCATATACTGCAAACCGTTTCCTTTAATTATAAAAAAATTTCAATTATTGAGGCCTTTGCTCACTATCCATTCCTTAATCTTGATGTGCTCAGATCGACTTAATAACAACGACCATCCAATCCACAAACAAGCTAATATAACAAGGAAATTTACGAAATATAAGTAGGCAATATTAGAATCAAGTTCTTGCTTCACCCAAGAGGCAAAAAAACCAAACATTAATATATAAAGAAAAAATAATAAAATATTCTTATATTCCCAGTTCATACTATACGCTCTTTGGGCAAACCAAGAATTAACTATTGCCTTTATAATGTAGCCAAACATTAATCCAATAGAAACAATATAAATTCCATATATTGGAGAAAGGAAATAAGTTATTCCTAAAGTTACCAAAATGAACAAGAAGAATCCGTAAATTGCCAAATAACTTTTCTTCGAAATACTAATACCTATTTCTGTAATCCACCCAGATGCCTGTATCACTAAACCTATGGCTAAAGGAAAAAAAAGAAAACTAGCACTAATATAATGCTCAGAAGTTATTAATACCACCAACCAATCAGAAAAGAATGTAAGTATTAATACGAAAATACATGCTATAAAAACAAAAATCTTTAGTACTAAGTTATAAGTATTAATTGCTTTTTTTTCTTTATAGATTGACAAAGAAAAAGGACCCCAAGCAGTCTGAAATGAACTCACATACAAAGATACAACTGAGGCTAGTCTTGCCCCCACAGCAAAGATTCCTAAATTTTCTCCACCTAAAACATCATTAACCATCCAACGAGTCATTGTTGGTGTTAGAATTTCAAGTGTCGATACAATTCCAAATGGCAAAGCAAGTAAAATCACTTCATTCAAGTTTCCTAATCCCTTGGGAACTATAAGCCAACTGCCAACAAAAAAAAGACCTAATAATCCAAAAACAATATACGTCACTAAAGATATCATAAATACATCTACAATATTTATCTCGTATAGAGTAACTCCTAACACCAACAGTGTCATATTAAAAACCACAAATCCTAAGGTAATTATCAAAAATTGTTTGCGCTCAAAAGTCCATTTAAGAAGATTCTGCGAAAAATTGACTAACAACATAAAAGGGAGTTGTATTATGACAAGACGAAAAATATCACTAGAATGACTTGAACCATGTATTTGATTTGCAAAATAATCTGAATAATTCCACAAAATTGGTAGGAACAAAAGCAATAAGAGTGCTTGATACAACAAAGATCTTGATATCATGCTCTTTCTTTCATTTTCATTTTCATTTTCATAAAAGAATCGAGCAACAGCAGAATCTTGACCAAAAACAAAAACTGTCACTAGCAATCCAGAAATGAGCACATAAAGATCAATAACCCCATACTCTTCTACAGAGAAGTATCGAGTGAGAACGGGGAGGGTAATTATTGCAAAGATCTTATGTACTGCTGATGCAACCCCGTACAAAATTGAGTCTTTGGCTAGGAATTGAACTCTACCGAATAAACCCAAGTCTTTTAAGTATTTAGTGGAATACACAATAAATGAATACTAGCAATTCTCTTCCAACAAATCTAACCATTTTTTCGCTAAAGAGATTCCATTGTATTTCTTAAACCATTCTTTATTTAAGAGTCCATTAGTGATCATGTGATTTTTATTGTTGTACATACTGCACAAATGATTACAAACATCTTTTTTAGACTGTACATTCAAAATACCTACAGGAGGTGGAATATGAAATAATGACTCAAACATCTTAGTTGTAAAGTTAAAAGATTGAAGGAGAGGTTTTCCAGATGCTAAAACCTCCCACCCAGTCGAACCCCATGATGCACCATTTTGTACAGTAAATTCACCAACTCCAATATCGCAATAATCTAGAATTGATCTAATCTGACGTCTCTGCAATAAAGGCAACCAAATTACATAATCATCAATACCAAGAGAATTGCAAAGTTCTTTTGTAGCTAAATAATCCTTTCCCCATTCAACCATAATTAATACTGGTACTGAAGAATTACATTTTTTAAGAAAATCATAAAAACCATAAACTAGCCACTCATTATGCTTATTAATGCTAGAAAAATCTGATTCTATATATATTGAATCATCATGCTCCCAATAGTGCCTCATATGCGAAAAAATAACAAAGTTTCTATTCTTTATTTTTTCTAGTAATCCGCCGATTAGTCTATCATTAAAACTTTTTTTATTAATATCCCTGACGTCATAGTATTGAGGGATATGTAGCCTTGTAATTGGTTTGCCAATTTTTTTCAAGTTATGCAATGTTATATTATTTGTGGCACAAACTCTTATTTTTGAATTTCTAATTCCATCAATCTGCCTCCATCTTACGTACCTTCTAAATAATGACTCAATACTAAACTTTTCTATTTTTTTTCTAAATCCTGCCTCTCCAACCCACTCTATACCAGTAGAGTATGGATAAAAAACTGTTAATGAAATCCCCATTCTACTAAATATTCCAGGTGATATACCAGATCCAATAAAACAATCGTAATTAGAAAATAATGCTTTAAGCTTACCTTTTGAAATTCTTATTCTTAACTTATCTGGACGACCAACTATTGGCTCAATTCCATTATTAATTGGAAGTCTATGAATATACTTTTCCCATTTTTCATATTCCCACGTATCCCATAATGGATTATATTGAGGATTTACCTCCCCTAGACCTTCATTTGAAAAAAGTAATAAGTGGGCATCTGCACCTAAATCTCTCAAATATCTCATTAGGGCAAAATTGTTATTACATGTATTCCCCAGTAATGCTATCTTCATATACTATCTACCAACTTGCTTTGTTCCAATTAATTCATATACATTTGGTTTTCCATTATGATCGCCATAAAAAAAAGGCTGTGGTTTATCTACACTTGGATTTAAATGTAAACCACCTTCATTTGATGCTTGAATATTAACAAATCCAAGTCGATCAAACTCTTCTCTTATTTGCTCCAAATCTATAATTATATTCATACCCTGGCGAAAAATACCCTCACGATTGTATAAAATTGTGTCAGAAAATGCCTTGGAGGCTACCAGCTTAGGGTCGTAGTTATCAGCCTTATTATGCTCTTTATCCCAAAGAAATATATACCATCCTACTTCATTAGCGCTAATATATAGCTTTCCATTTGGCTTTAATACACGTGCAAGTTCGTGTAGAGACTCCTTCCAAGGAGTAAGAAAAATAACGCTGTAACAAAAAATAGCATCAAAAGTATTGTCAGAATATGGCAGTTCATTCAAACTACTTTTATCTATTTGAATATTATCTATATCACACCCATGCATCATATCATTAAGAAAATTAATACGTATAGAAGAAATATCACAAGATGTTACTGTTTTATTTAGAGTCGAAAGAGCGAGTGACCACTGACCAAAACCACAGCCTGCATCTAAAACCCTGTCATTCCCAACAAAGCCTAATGCTTTTAAACGATTTACATATTTTTCTATACCGTTTTTGAAAATTCTTTGTATATACAGGTAGTCATTATGATTAATATGTTCACAATAATGTCCAAATATTTTCTCAAATGCAGATGAAAAATTGGTGTTATCTTTTTTCATAAAATTTATTAATAACCATTAAAAAAATAAGTGGTTGTCCTAGATAACTAACATTATGTTAGCATATCTAGATGAGAAAAATTTACCACCTCAAAACCTCTGACAACTTTTTAAAATTTCTTATATAGAACATCCTAAGGAGCCCTCTTTTTACTCTGGTTCAATTTTATACTTTCCTGATACACGCCCCATTGGTTTTTTATATTCTACAGACAAAAGCTCCAAAAATCTATCTCTAACACCTAGGTCCATATTGCGATATTTATATAACTCTTGTGGCCTATAATGAAGATTTCGAGTAGACTCAAACATTTCTATACTGTCTGTATTTAAATAAATATGGATCGGGTGAAAATTAAAAATCTTTAACCCTGAAAGCAATACAGTCTCTTTGAAGTTTGATTTATTACAACTCAAAGAAAAGTCTAAATAATCACCCCATATGTATGGACATATTGTCATTCCAGATACATGTTTAAATGGCTTAACATCCATTTTAGAATATTCTGGTATAAACATATTGGATTCATGCGTTAACCCTTTTAAACTAAATAAACTTGATAATCTAGAACTCTGAGTTAGCGAGTGGCTTCGTACTGATTTTGCACCAGGAACTATTTTAAGAAAATGATCAATAACTTCAGAATCTGTACCTCCGTACTTAAAGTCTCCTTGTAATAAAAAGTTAAAATTAGGGTGAATCCCAAGTTCAAAATTTGAATTGTTTCTTAGCCTTTTCAGTAATGGTGTATCGTGTGTCACAAACCAAGTAACCTTAATATCTTTCTTTTCTAAGATATCTATAGTATTAGATAATATAGTATCATGTGCCCAATCAATATCAATAGTTACAAACAAGTTATTATCGTATGTACTTACATCTTCTGGGTTAATCGCACTGATTAATTCAAACATTTTTCTAAAAAGATTAATTAAGTTTGATGGCGTAATGTTGGAATAGGCGGCCCAACTCTTTCCACTGAAGTATCACAATACTCCATAAAGTTTTCCATAATCCCATGTAAAGATTCTTGTGTATTATTAACAAGGTTTTCAAGCTCTACTTTATAAACCCTATTTTTATACTCTAAACCAATTGAATTGATTTTATTAACAACCTTATCATATTGCCATTCAACTTGATCAACCGGTTTAAGCTTTACAGCTTCTTCCCAGCCATATGGTTTAATACTCCACCACTTATCCACACTGCCTAGTCGCTCCTGTCTCGTATTTAAAATTGAATCAACAACTTGGTTTTTATCTCTCACTATATGAATAAAATAGGCGTTTGTATACTTCATGAAAAAATCCATAAAAAATGGGGCAATAGAGCATTTATAAACAGCAGGTTTACCAAATACCTTTGTCAGCCACATTAGATCAGTGTGCAATAACTCAATATTTGAAACATTAAAACTATTGCTTGACAGCGGATCATGGCAACTTGAACTAGTATTTAAATATCGACTCCAAAAATATCCAAACTCATGAGGCTCATAAATACTTTTAGTAACTCCATGGCGACTGTTGTATGTCCTAAGACTTTGTATATCATCAGGTATTAATTGATTCTGCAGCCAAGCACCAGTTAATGGAGACTGGTAAAATCTTGCCATTAAATTGGATGCATAACCCAAACTGTAACAGGATGATAGTAACTGGGTAATCAAGGTGGTTCCAGATCTTGGGGATCCAGTAACAATAATTGATGGAAAAGACTTTCTATTCTTTACCATGTCTTTAACATTGTAATCAATATTTAATTCGCTAAGCCCAAAATTTAAACTTTCTAAAAAAAATTCATTAAACTTATCCTTTTTATAATGAGAAATTCTATCCTCTTGATCAAGTGATGAAAAAAAATTTGAGTTTTTATAATCCATATACTTACTTGTTTAGTCCCACAATCTTATGGTTGGGGTCTTCTCTAAATCTTTCACGGTTTTCATTATAACATTGTTGTATTAATTCCCAAGGGGTTTTAAACTTTAATGACTTGAGCGGCCT
>Ga0257123_1002126_pt1 | contig 10966 bp, 6 predicted proteins | sample SI106_135metaG_FD_190185 | JGI IMG/M metagenome (GOLD analysis project Ga0257123, IMG submission 190185) | Marine microbial communities from Saanich Inlet, British Columbia, Canada - SI106_135 | ecosystem: Environmental > Aquatic > Marine > Inlet | place: Canada: British Columbia | collected...
ACTACAGTACCTTTGTTATACCGCGCTCTACTCAAATCTTTCATCAGCTTTTTTGAAATCTGCATCATCAATATGCTCAGAAAGCCAGCCAATAATTTCTTCATCGACACCATCAAAAACACTTACATAAGGCTTAATATCTAATATCGGGGTTTCATCCATCATATCAACATTCTCAACGAATAATCTATTGTCACGGATCGCATTCAATTTCAAAACTGAGATTCCAATCGGATTGGGTCGTTGGGGAGCCCTTGTAGCAAAAACGCCATGTACTTTATCATCAAGAAATGGTTTGGCTTGTAGTGAGAAGCCAGTCGATTTATTAAAATCATATATCACAATTATATGCGAGAAACCATCCAAGTCTTTCAATCCATCGGAATATTTTGAGAGCAATTCAATTTCACCTTTTATTCCTCTTGCACTGCTAGGTTGAATGGGCATCCCCTTCGCTTCTTTGTGAGGAGATTTGATTGTTCCAATCTGATGATATGTATATGTCTTTTCAGTCATTATTTTTGTCGGTATAACGCTTTAGGCTTGAGCTGCTTCCTGAAACAGGCTCGCTTTGTTCGATAATTGTATCCCTCCACGTCATTTCTGTGAATTACTCCCCCTTATCTATTGCAATCTACTCAAACTTCACCTTGGGCAAACCATTCACAATATCCACAGTCTGGACACTCACATTGATGAGACTTAGAAGCAAATCTAGGATATATCGAGGATTTCCAACTTCTTTAGCCCAGTCATTTGGATCATTCTTTATACCACTGGCTTTATGTGTTGTCACCTGATAGCGTTCCATGATCCATTCAATGGCACTTTTACCATTTACGACATATTGATATGCCTTATCAGGAATGTTAGAAACGGTTATTTTGCTATTATAGATGATAGTATGTTTCTCATCCTTTTTTGGGAATCTCATTTTAGTGACTTCAAAGAATTTTGCAGGCTCTCCAGTAACTTTGACACCTTTATATGGAGGAACAGCCTCATACTCGATATGGAGGTCAGCCAGCGCTCTCCCAGCCTTACTGAATTTCCAGAAATCTCGCACGTCATCGACAAGTGGTAATCTTGGAAGCATCTTGTTTAGATCATTTGAAAATGCTTTGCGGTAATCAGGACTGTGTAAGAACCCATATACATAATAGAAAATTTCTTCCTTCCCGATAGTCTTGCCATATTGATCGTGCGCTCTTTTAAGAATGAAATTGGTAATACCATCCTTCATAACCAATCCCTTTGCTTTCGGATTAGTAAATAAGTTTGGAGACTTACTTTCTGATTCCTCAAAATAATAAAGAGGAAAACATTGGGAATCACCATTGAAGTGCAAATCTGGGATTGAATCTGCCACTATGACTGAGAAATCATTTTTACCACCTGGAGCAGGAACACAAATCACAAGATTATCTGTTTCAGATTTTGGGAATAGTTTTGGGATTTGATAAATCATTTCATTCAATGATTTTGAGAAATATAGGAACTGTTTGAAAAATGGTCGATATTGGGTAGGTCTAATCGTACCCATATTAAGCAAAATCTCCTTGTTTTTACCAATATCCCATTCAAGGGCTCTTGTCCAACTAATCTGCTTTTCTGAGTACTTTAAAGAGCTCTTAACTTTGGCTTTTGGATCGACCTCTAAAACCTTTTGAAACCTTGTTCGCTCGGAGTTATAAAAATTTAGAAATCCCTGAATGTTGCTCTTGAGCAGATGTTTATTTGAATTGTAGCACCAAGCATCTCTTTGTGTCTTTAATCCATTTGAATAATAGGGAACGAAAAATGTATTGCTCTGTGAATCTTTTTTCTTTTCCCCAACAGGAATAAATGTTTCGTAAGCATCATTCCTCTGATTAATCCAATCACCAGATTCATTTGGATGTATTCTGTCTAATTTTAATCGAGAATTATGAATTGTTGAATAATCTACCAACTTTGCCAACTTCTCTTCACGTTTCAGATAATCCCCAATATCATGGTAGTAGATTTTAGCCTTTGTAGGTTTAGCACTTGGCTTTTTAACTAGAAGAGTAATAGCGATTGGAGTTCTAGATCCTCCTCCGAATACATTGCCCGCTTCCTTCCTTCTCAACTCTCCTTGGGTTCGGGCATTCCCCCTCGTATTGAATACATAAATCGAGGAGAATTCATCTTCTAGAACTTTCCTAAATCCATCTTGAGCATTTCCATCAAGCCAAGAACCATTACTCACATAACAGATTATACCCCCATTTTTTGGATCAAGTCGGTCTGTACTCCATCGAAATGCTTTGATATACGAATCATATAAGGAGTTCTTATTTGTTGCCTTTGTTCTGCTCGCATAGGTTTCAGCTATTCTTTTATCGAGCTTATCATATGATTGATTTTGAGCATTATCATTTGCTGACTTTTGTCCTACAGAATATGGTGGATTTCCCATAATGACCTGAACAGGAGCATTCTTCTGCTCAACCACTCTTGCTGAGTTCTGGGGAAACATATCTGAGAATAGCTTATTACTATCATCCGTTTCTCCTAATTGAAATGTGTCTGTTAAACAGATTCCATCAAAGGGAGTGAAAGACTCTTCACCAAGTATATCATGAAATGCATTTTCAATATTTATGGCTGCGATGTAATATGCCAGAAGAACTATTTCGTTAGCATGAATCTCAGATGTGTATTTGCGTAATAAATCTTTCTTATCAATTAGCCCGCTTTGCAGCAGTCTGGTGATAAATGTGCCCGTGCCAGTAAATGGGTCGAGGATATGCACATTCTCATCTGTAACACTTCTTTTAAACTCCTTCTTTAGAATATCATTAACCGAATTGATAATGAAATCAACTACCTCAACAGGAGTGTAGACGATTCCCAGCTGATCAACCATTTTTGGGAATGCCGTCTTAAAGAACTTGTCGTAGAGTTCGACAATAATTTTTTGTTTCCCTTCAGCATTGTCAATACCCTCAGCCCGTTTCTTCACTGATTCATAAAATTTCTCTAGAGCTAAAGAGTCTTTCTCAAATGTCTGGTCTTCCAATATTTCCATCATCCCTTGCATGGCGATCGAAACAGGATTGTTCTTAACGAAGGAATAGCCTTCAAAGAGAGCTTCAAAAACAGGTTTCGTAATAATGTGTTGTGAAAGCATCTCAACCGCTTGTGCTTGATTGATACTTGGATTAATATTTTTCTGCAAACCTGATAGAAACTTATCAAATTCATTCTGATGACGAGAATCTGAGCCTACCAGATATGTTATCCGCTCAATCTGTCGCTCAGCAATTATAGCTACATCTTTGGCCCATTTCTCCCAATAAACTCTATCCCCTACTTTTTGGACTAGCTTCGCAAATACGCTGCTTTTTAACTCCTCAAACTGCAATGAGATTTGCTTCTGAAGATCATTCCAGGCCCGGTCAGTTCCACCTTGCCCTTTACTTCCCTCGATCCCACCAACAATTATCTTTGATGACTTTCGTTTGTTTAGCGAAATTTTGTTAACTGTGGCGTTGAACCGTTCATCATGTGCTCGCAAGGCATTAAGTACCGTCCAAACCACCTTAAATCTTTCATTGTCATTCAAAGCCTTGTCTGGCTCTACATCCGAAGGAATAACTACGGGTATGATGATGTAGCCATATTTTTTACCTGGGGCTTTTCGCATTACACGCCCCACAGATTGTACTACATCAACTTGTGAGTTTCTTGCTGACAAAAACAATACAGCATCAAGAGATGGAACATCAACTCCCTCACTAAGGCATCTCACATTATTGAGCACTCTGCACTCTCCTGAGTCCGCAGATGTAGATTTCAGCCAACCTAGTAATTCATCCCTCTCAGGTGCCGACATCGTACCATCAATATGCCGAGATGATACTTCAACCATCTTTTCACGTTGCTTGGCATTGATGACATCTAAGTATGCATCAGTGGTTGCGTTAAAAGCTTTTGTGATTCGCTTGGATACTTTGATGTTTTGGCAAAATGCCACTGCCCGTTTCATGGGGTCTGGATCGGTGCTCTTTAATAATCCTTCATCACCCAAAACCTGTTTTGATAGCGCATTTACACAGCCGATTAACTTGGAAGCATCGTCAGAGCTGATTTCGCTTTCTGCGTTAACAAGTGCTTTTTGGACATGTGGTGCAACATCCTTATCGCTTAAAGTGAGTATGAGAACTTTATAATCAGTTAGAAGATTATGCTCAACCGCCTCCCCGAATCCAATCCTGTACATTTCCTCGCCATAAATAGCATGGTCGTCCATAGAGCATAGGATGGCATCTGCTTGGGCAGCTTTACTTTTAGCATCGTCTGTATATAGACGAGGTGTCGCAGTCATATACATGCGCTTAGCAGCTTTAATAAAGCTATTATCATGTACTTTAATGAAGGCTGATGAATCTTCTGGTGATAATGCTACCCCAGTAGTACGATGCGCTTCATCACAGATAATCAGGTCAAATACACCATAACCACTTTTCTTATTTCTCCTAATTAGCTCTGCTTGAGCCTCAGCAATAACATTTATGGATTGGTATGTAGAAAATACTACTGTCATGCCCGACTTGCTTGATCGCTTCAAATGTTCAAGCTGTTTGTTTATCTGCTCAACATCTGTTGAAGCGGGTAGAGCTAGATCAACTACACTTGTTAATACTGAGTCCTCATATTTCGTATGTTTTCTAGTAATTCTGGAATCAGAACAAATACAAATTGGGTGAATACCACCTGTTGTATCAGAAGACCACTCACGTAACGTCTGCCCCAACAGGGTAATAGATGGTACAAGGAATAATACTAGACCTTCCCCATTCGTCTCTTTTTCAGCTATTCTAAGAGACGTGAATGTTTTTCCGGTTCCACAGGCCATGATTAGCTTTCCTCGATCATGTCCCTTATAGTGATTGTGAACTTGATCTAAGGCTTCTTGCTGGTGTTTGTAGAGCGACTTCTTGGTTGTTCTAGCGAGATCTCCAGTCAAGCCCTTGTCTAATTTCTCCCAATCAATGGAAGATTGTTCTAATTCATATAGGTTTAGCCTGGAGACTGGAGGGCTTTGGTTTTTTATTGTCTCAGAAGCGTTTATTCCCCAATGGTTTGTAGTTGAAATCCATAACCGATGGGAGAATTTTACTTTTTGACCGCTTGAACTGAAGAACTCTCTACTTGAGGTAGAGAGAAAGGAATCTACTCCCTTTTTATCAATGATTGATTTTTCTTGATAGCACTTGCACTGTACCGCCCAATATTCTCCTTCATGAGTTAGGGCTACTAGATCAATACCGAGATCTTTGCTCCCAAAATCTTTACGACCGGGGAACTCGTTCCACATCCACACATATTCAAACTTATCTGCGTAAATAGGGTCAGTCTGCATGAATGCCTGCATGAGACGTTCAAACCGCTCTCCTTTGTCACGTTCAGAGAATGATATATTACGATATTTTTCAAGAATATCATTAAAGCTGAAGCTTTTCACCATTGGGGACCCCTGATTTATCAGACATGCAATTTTGCACCAAAAATAAGATTAAGGCTGGATAATACTATTTCATTTTGGAGAAATGTTCAGAGGGGCTTGGTATTGTTAACTCAATTTTCGTAAGCGGCTTCAAATTCGCCCTCCCCAAAACAGACTCGATTGGTAAGATAATTGTATCCTTCCGCGCTATAGGAAACATCCAATCTAATGTATATCTGTCTTTCACGGTTTGTCCTCATCGTGAAGAATATATTATGCAAAACAGAGTAATTTGTAGGCTAATAAATGCTTATCAGCAATATCCCTTACATCCTTCAACCCCGGGTAGGCAGAGTAATTTGGTTTTCCAATACTTTCTGATTTGGCTATCTTTTTTATTATCCCCGGATGTCTGTCCGCTAATGCATTTACAAGTTTATCCTTGGGCCAAGTTTTCCTGTAATGAACTTTATTAGACTCACACAATTTCAGTAACCGCTTCTTCGTAATGGCTGACTTTATCTCGTCAGGTGAAGATGCGAATAGAACCAAGCCAGAATCAGTCAATTCCTTTGAAGTTTGCTTTACGTTAATACCAAGGCTTCGGATTTGAAAATTTGTAAACTCAGGCAATGCCCCTCCTTTTCTCCCCAAAGTATAGAATAGGTGTAACCGAGCTGCTGGTGAAACTGTAACAAGTTTTGCCTGTAGGGCTGAATCAATTTTTTCAGTCGGGATTGATTCAATTTTAAACACGTCAAAGTACCCTCGACTTCCTATTTTATCAAACAATCCATCTACCCAAGAGTTTGCCTTATCTGCTAACGATTCAAGATTATTTGACCATACTGGCTGATGCACAACATTTGCCCATGCGATTAGCCCCGGAATCCCATCATTAATTGCAAATGCTCTATGACTCCCTCCTTTTTCGATGACTATGAAATACGCCATTAATTCTGCTAATGCGAGCGGGGATTCGAATGTAACGTATTTCTCGAAGGGCATTGAAAACACTTCTTCAATGCTGGCATACATCCACTGCAATGTGTCCTCATCGTCTACCCCATGAACACCATCAATTACTGCGCACATTACTTTCAAAATACTTATTTTATCACCCACCATTATTCGGTCTGCAATAAAGGGGATTAGGTCCGTACATGGGATACGAGAATTGGGGGAATACCTTTTTGATAACAGTGGGTATTTTTTATATCCTAATCCTTTTATAGAACTCATGAACGATTCTAATGACTCAGGTTGAAATTTTTCCTTGTAAGGATATGAATTTGATCCCTTAAATAATTTGGTACCAACAATGAAAAGTAGCATTAGCCCACCACCAATACTGGAAGCGATAATGATAACATTTCGCACAAAATGTGGACTCTGAACCCATATGCTAAACACTCCGTAGAGATAGAACAGAATAAATAGGGCACCGAAGCCAATCAGGTATTCTGAGATGGAAACATTAATGCCGGGTTTTCTAGACATCGATAATTACAATATACAATTAAGCGTAAGCTTTATGAATCCCAAATATTCCACACTGTAAACCGAGGTTGCAGGCACATTATGTATTCTCACCTCCTATTGTCTTCGATTTTGTCATATACTCTCCGCATTTTGGACAACCATGCCGAACCTTCCAAGGCACAACATTAGACGAATTACAGTCCGGGCAGCGATTTAGGAAGCTGGGTACGACATCTTGATCGTCAGTAAACATTCCACCATGAAATGCTATGGGAACTTCGACTAGGGATTTACATCCCAGACAATGCCTGGTATCAACTGTAGCAATGGGTGCTTTATCAGGTTCGTCCCAAACTTCTGCGGAATATCCACAGGAATGACATTTATACTTGGATCTAGTACTCAGTTTGAACCCCCAGATTATGAATTAAACGTGGAGGAAGGTAGTCGGTGCAGGGGGAATATCAATTAGAAGAATCGAACTCTTCCTGATCTGACCAGCTGAAGTTGCTGCGCCAGGGGGCAGCCCGTTTGCCCAGATAACAATCCTGGACAAGCCGATGTATGTTAGCTGTTCCCAGGACGACACACGGAATTAAAAAGCCCCCGAAGAACGAAGATGCTCAACGAGGGCTTAGGGGGGGATATCTTAATATAATGGAGTCAGTGATCAACGACAATGTTTTTTCCCGGCCAACGACATTCATAATTCCCGTTTCATTTAGCTTTAGTTTCCTTCGATTTCTCTAGTCTGTAGCTGGGTAGATTCAGCTCAAGTATTACACTATGATGAACCAGCCTGTCAATGGCAGCAGCAGTTGTCATTGGATCCTTAAATATCTGCTCCCACTTTGAAAAAGGTAGATTGCTGGTAATCATGATACTGGTTCTTTCATACCTGTCAGCCAATAGTGTGAACAGGACTTCCATTTCCTCTCTGCTCTGCTGGACATAACCGATGTCATCAATGATGATTGCATCATATTTGGAAAGTGATTTTAGAACCCGGGATAGTTTCAGGTCCCGTTTTGCTATGAGAAGATTTTGAACCATCAAGTTACAGGGAGTAAACAGAATACGCTTACCATGCTGCTGGATCATCTCTAGACCAATGGCACAAAGCAGATGAGTCTTGCCACTGCCAGGGTTACCAAAAGCCAAGACATTCTCACATCGATCCATGAAGCGACCATCCAATAAGGTTGTCAGTAAATGATTAACTTTCTCAGGCAAACGCTTGCGGTCAAAGCTTGATAATGTTTTCTCCACAGGTAATCGTGAAGTTCGGAGGAGTCGAGCTATTCTGTTCTCCCAGCGCACTTCCTGTTCCCTTTCCATGAGGGTCAGAAGATACTGTTCATAACTCAAAGCTTCCCTGGTGGCCTCCGTAGCCAGCTCCTCATATGATGCTCTCACTATTGGCAGGCGAAGCTCTTTTAAAACTGATGTGAGCGATTCATGGATCATTGTGACCATCCCTCAGCTATCAGTTGGTCATACTGCTTGATGTCAACCGGAGCGATCATAATCTCACGAACTCGATTGAAAGTCTGTTCAGGAAGTTCTGCTGCAACGAGAGCTTCTATCGTCTCAAAACTGATGCGCTCCTCTTTTTCAAGTAAATGCAGGATGGCAGCCTCGACACGTGATTCGCTCTCTTTAGCAGCCAGGTGCAGGATATTAAGATATTGCTTCTCATAACGTCGACTCCCGGATTTCTTCAGCAGATCATAGGCTAAACGGTAAGTCGTGCTGGGGAACAGATCATCACGATAGCAGTAATTTGCGAATGCTCCAGGTTTACGCACCAGCCAGTCGATGATATGCCGATAGTTAATATGATGACGATCCTCACCACGTAGTCGGGGCATCTTTTCAACACATGTTCCTGCATACCAGGCTTCCACGTGATCAATATACAAACGGACATCAACATGCTCATTGATTAGGCGGCTGTTCACTGAGTAGGTATTGTTGTTCACTCGGATGGTACTGTTCCTGGTCACTCTGACCTTGAGATGCTTAACCGAATCCAACCGTCGTAATGGCAGAGCTTTTAGTAAAGCTCTGTCTTTCTCAAAGCGTAGCTGTCTACCACGATTACGTTGGGTAAACAGTTTTTCCAGGAAGGTCTCATAATCTGATCTACTCTCAAAGTCCCGAGAGCCTCTGATCATGAGTGACTGATCCACCGCTCTTTTGAAGCGGTGATGGCTCTGCTCCACATCTCCATTCTCATTGGCTTTACGAGGCTGGATCTTCTGACCCTTCAGGCCGTAATGTCTGAGGAGACCCTGGTAGCGAGGAGTGAAGCCTCTTTCATCTGTGGTATTCTGAACGGCTGCAGATAATCTATCGGTCTGATGGGTCACAGGCACACCACCCAATGTCCAGAGAGCATTCTGCAATCCCTCACTCAAAGACTCAAAACTCTCAGAGAAGCAGATACTACCCGTCTCCCAGTTGGAATACGTCAGCACGAAGTGATAAAGCAGATGATCGAAAGGCAGACCTTTGATTGTAATCTCAAGAGATGACATATGAGTAAAATCAGATTGACTTAAGATACCGGGATGATGCTCTTGTGGAAAGAACACCTCTTTTGATGGACCCTCTGTAGCTCTCCAGCGTTTTATATGGCGCTGCAAGGTTCGGAGCTGTCCATCCTGAAACTGTCCGGGATATTCCCTCTGTAGGAACTCGAATAGGGTCTTGGCTTCAAGACCGGGGTTTACTGAAAGCTTTTCTTTGAGTTCTGACCAAACCTCAGCAAATGGGTTCTTACGATTCTCCCAGTTATGCTCTTTCTTTAACTCGCTGGGAAGTTTTCCAACCTGTAAATATTTACGGGCTGTTTGTTCATGCATTCCTGCTTTCATTGATACTTGTGATTTATTCAATTTTGAATCTTGCGACATCTGAAACAATCTCCTTACCTGTTGATCTGTAACCATCCGGATCTCCTCTATCTGATCCAAACAGTCTATTAAAATTGCCCTCTATAAAACGGGAATTTTAATTGTCGTCAACTGTGGGTTTGCAATGTCGTTCATCAGTCAGTGGGCGGAACACCATCCTAATCAGGCTGCCACGTATGAGCTAAAAGAAAGCGCTAGCCTTCTTCATCAGTTTACTTCCCATATCTTTCGATGTAGTCATCAACAAGAATAGCCAGACGAGGATCAGAATCAGGAATTACAAAATCTTTTATGTCTGGTTCATCAGATTTCATTGCCTCCCACTCTTCTTCAAAATTGTCTCCGCGTTCTTCTAGCTGTTCTTTCAAGACTTGTTTATACTTTACGAATTCCTGAAAAGCTTTTCTGTCATTGCCCTGCATCCTCGCTGCGAGAGCTTTTAATGCAAATTCCAGTGATGGTGCTGAACTCCTAAGGAAGACCGATTGTGCATAGCGATTCAATAAATCAACCTCCTTCAAACTTTGTAAACAGGCATCAACCTGGATAGATAAGTTAACTCCTCTCATGTCTGTGGCCTCTTTGTCACCGTACTCATCAAGCCAATTAACACAAAATATGCGAGCCTCTTCCCGTTGATCCAAAGCGATGTTTAAGGCAAGAATCCCTCCGAAATACCTATCATTTACTAGATTACTTTCACTTTCAGCATTTTCTTCGTCAGATTCTTCTGACTCCCGAGCTTGGTTTAACAGGTCAAGGGATTGTTGATAATTACCTTCGTTATATTCATCAGCTGAAAGATGATAGAGTAAATTTGTAGTGTTGTACCCCAACTTCCTTAATTCCCATGCTTCAGCTATTAAAGCCGCAACCTGTTTCTTATCATTTAACTTTTTACATGCTTCAATCCTCATCGGCAATACGATGGATCTATCTTCTGGGGTTTCAAATAAGTTATAAACGTCTGTATATTTTTCATATGCAGCAGCATGATCACCTAAGTTGTCATATACAAACCCAAGGCGTCCATGAGAAACATGGTCTTCTGGCTCCTCTTTGATGCGTTTTTCTAAAATAGGTATTGCAGCTT
>Ga0257123_1002133_pt1 | contig 10945 bp, 11 predicted proteins | sample SI106_135metaG_FD_190185 | JGI IMG/M metagenome (GOLD analysis project Ga0257123, IMG submission 190185) | Marine microbial communities from Saanich Inlet, British Columbia, Canada - SI106_135 | ecosystem: Environmental > Aquatic > Marine > Inlet | place: Canada: British Columbia | collected...
AACACGAGGTGGAAAACAACCTGTTGAGTTATTTTTAGGGAAAGCTGTTGATTTATTAACGGTTTAGAAATAATTGCACTTAATGTGCGAATTCAAGCATACTTAAGTTATCATGACCCATTTTTTATTATAAGAAATTTATGTGCATTGTGTCCTTTTTATCACTCTTAATTATTCTTTTAGTCCCTTTCAAATGATTATCTAAGGCGGTACTTATATAATGCTGAATTGGAAGTGTGCCCATCATAGTTTGAGCATTAAATGCCGGAGATGCTATATAGTTCATAGCACGCCAATATCTATCTGACTTCCAGGTATCTATAAACCGTTCAGTTGTGAAATTACTAATGTGTAATTTTGAATAGCGCGCATTAAAAAACATGCCTGAAGGGGCTACCAATCCACTACCGCTAATCTGCAATAAGAACGGTGGGCCGTAAAATCTTTTATAAGTAGGCCTACCCTTATCATTTATTTTATCCCACTTTATAACAATTTTTGTTTTCTCAGTACTCATTCCTTCTGCTATTTTCAATAAACTATTCATTGACTCGTTATATTTTTCATAGTCAATTCCTAAGGTTTGATTTTCATCATCTGAACAATGTTTTATTACTGCGTAATCAACACCCAACTCCAAACCTAATTTTGCAAAAGGAATGATCTCATCTTTAAATTCAGGCATAAGAACCATCTGTATCCCAAGAGTTACAGAAAGATTGTTTTTTCTCTTAAAATCAACTGCATATTTAATATTTTTCATTGCACGATCATACACCTCAGTATGCTCTGGGCCCTTATACATTATATCGGCATAACGTTCTGGCGTCCCTGCAGCGACTGTAAATCTTAACCAGGTCATGTGAGGTAAAACTTGTTCTGCTTTTTCTTGATCAAATTGCCATGCATTTGTCGCATTTGCAGTATCAATTCCAAGTTTTGAGGCATGCTGAATGAAAGGCACATAAGATTTAGATAACGTACTTTCTCCATCTGAAACTAAAGAAACAGCCTTTACCCCAATTTCTGCAAAATCATCTAATAAATTTAATGCATGAAGTGTTTTTATGCCATGTCTTTTCTGGGGCTCTTGCATGGTTGCATAACAAAAAGAACACATAGACCCACAAGCTCTCGTTAACGCCATATCAACTGTAATTGGAGCAATCCTCTCTCCAGCCTCCCATGCTTCAACAATATTTGCATGATGTGACAACTTATGTGAATCGAGTATTAACTCACCATCATTAGTTAATATTGGCTTACTCACGAAAGAACCTCAATACCCCGAAGCTTACGAAGTGAGCTTTTATCTTGAATCGTTTGGTGCCAAATAGTAATCCCCTTATCTAGTTCTTTTTTTAAATATTTTTCCATGTCTAATAACACTCCCCCTCTTGCAGAAGCGGAAATTTCATTATTAATAACCAATAAAACCTGGCCATCTTCTTTTGCTGACTGTATTATCACATTATTATTTAAATTATCAACCATCCCTTGGATAAGAGTAATTCTATCTAACTCCGCCATATTCTTCCAATTATTACCCGTAATATAACTATTCTGATTTGAAAAACGAATATCAATACCTTTCATCATTGTACGTCTCCTAAAGCCCCTCTTTAAAATGGCCCATGGAACTCTTTATTTGGAACATCTTTCGGACCATGTATTTCTAATTGCTTACCTACTACATTTGTACTGTCTACTATACTCAAAAAATCCAACACTTGGCTAGAAATGTATTGCGCATCTTTATAGTATTCGTCTGCTAAATAATGCGATGTTGGAACGACATGGTCTGACAGCGCTATTCTTAACGGGGCTCGATCTAACAAATCAAAGCCTGTCTCTACAACTAAAGAAACAATTTCACCAGAAATACTTCCAGTTTTCCATGAAGAATCTACAACAACTAAATTTCTAGTTTTAGATACTGACTTTAAAATTGTATCTGAATCAATTGGCTTAATTGACCTTAAATCAACAATTTCAACATATACCCCAACTTTTGAAAGAGCTCCAGCTGCTTTCATTGATTCAATTGTCATCAATGAATTTGCAACAATTGTAACATCCGACCCCTCACGTAATACTTGCGCCTTATCTAAACTAGAAGAATATGTTTTCTCAGGTACAGCATCTTCAATATGGTGCAGCCACCGGTGCTCAATGAAAATAACCGGATTTTTATCTTTAAGTGCGGCAATCATCATTCCTTTAGCATCTTTTGCCGTTGCTGGTGTTACTACCTTTAAGCCTGGAATATGTGCAAAAAGCGCTTGAAGATTCTGTGAGTGCTGTGGCCCTTGTCCCCAACCACGACCAACAATCATTCTAATTACAATTGGAACCGAAGATTGCCCATTAAACATATAATGCCATTTAGCTGCATTATTAATAATCTGATCCATTGCCAACATTACAAAATCAATCCTTTGATGAATCATTAATACACTGGTTCCATTTAGTGCTGCGCCGATACACACTCCAGTCATGCCATTTTCTGACAATGGCATATCAAAAACACGATTACTACCGTATTTTTCCTGCAGTCCTTTAGTTGTCAAAAAAATTGATTTTGGATCTGGTACACCTTCACCGATTACGATTAGATCAGAGTTATCCATCATTGCCTGATCAATCCCTTCACGAATTGCCTCGGCAAATGTTAATTTTCTTAAATTTTTATCGTGAGATTTATGCATAAATATATTTACCTAACTGATCTATTTGTGGACTTTTACTATTCTTTGCAAATTCAAATGCTTCATCAATCTCAATATTAATATCTTTTTCAATTAATTGAAATTGTTCTTCATAATTCGTATCTTTTCTTACAATATGCTTTTTTAATTTTTCTACTGGACACCTGTCTTTCCATGTTGACAATTCACCTTGTGGTCTATAGTTGAGATGGTCATCCTCATCCGGTCCACAATGCTCTAACCATCTATATGTTTTAAATTCAAAAAACTGTGGTCCATTGCCATCTCTTGCACGCTTAATTGCATTATAACTAACCTCCATAACCTCTAAAACATCGTTACCATCTGCACTGTGTGTTTGCATACCATGGGCCTCAGCAATATTAATTATTTTTCTAGTTGCCTGCCTCTCATTCAATTGGGTAAACACAGAATAACCGTTATTCTCACAAACAAAAATAACTGGTAATTTATGCAATACTGCAAAATTCATTGCTTCATGTACGACACCTTCCTCAAAACATCCATCTCCAAAATAAATAACTGAAATGCGTTTTTCGCCCTTTAGAACTGCTGACCAAGCATCTCCAACTGCCAGTGGTACCGTACCACCGACAATAGGCGTGGAGCCCATAAAGCCAACTTCCAAATCAATAAGATGCATTGATCCACCACGGCCACCGCAACACCCCGTCTCTTTTCCATATAGCTCAGCAATCATCTTTTTTAAGTTTCCACCTTTTGCAAAGTAGTGTCCATGCGACCGATGGTTACTATACACATGATCATTTTTAGTCAAATGCATTGAAACCCCTACAGGAATAGCCTCTTGTCCAATACCAAGATGTACAGGACATCGCATTTCCCACTCTGAATATCTTTTAGCAATGGCTTCTTCAATTCTTCTAATTCTTAATAATTGGGTATAAATAGAAAATAACTCTGTTTCTGCTTCCAATAGAAGCTTTTGATATCGATTAGTCATGATTTTTAAATAAAATTAATGTGCTCTATTGTTTGATGATCAATCGAATCTATATACCTATTAACCTCATCCATTCTACAATTAAGGCGACACTCTGAAATATCAAGGTCATGCTTTACAAATTCAAAATTATTTTTACGCTTTTCGCCTTCCCAAATTTCTTGAAAAGAATCATCATGTATATTTCCTAAATTAAAGTGGTCGTCTAATAAAAACGCACTACAACTAAACACCCTTCCATCGGCCATCACATATGCCCATACATTCGGTGTTGCATAGCATTTTTTATATCTATTATCATTCCCTTCAACATATTTTTTCATTGTATTACCACGAAAAATTACTTGGAAAGTATCAGTTGACATGCTGGTAAATTTTTCTTCATAATGAGCATACTTAGTATAGTCAACCCCTTCATATTTATGAGTAAGACTAAACATATGTTGAGAATATGGCTTTATTACTAAATAATCAAGTCCTATTTCATCTCGACATACTCTAGCCAATTCACCCATTTCATCCACATTTTCAGGCAATAGCATTGACTGAGCGCCCAGAACAACCTTAAGATTATGCTTCTCCCTATAATCAACCATGGCCTTTAAATTCTTAATGGCTTTCTTAAAATCGCCTTTTTTTCCTTGGTGAATCTTATGATATGTTTCTTCTGTTCCTGCATTTATAGAAGCTTTAATCCAGCTAGTATTTGGCAACGCCTTTTCAAGAAAATCTTTAGGTAAAATAGTGCCATTAGTGGTAAATGAAACATCGATACCTGATTGCTTAGTTATTTCTACTAATTCCGAAATTCTTTTGTATAGTAATGGCTCACCTTCACCTGCATACATGATACTCTTAACACCCAATTTACCCATCTCAGGAAGTCGTTTTTTCATAATATCAAAATCTAACTTTACAGGATTATAACCAAGGTAATCTACCGCACAGAATGTGCAGCGGTGATTGCATGCTCCGATTGGAGAAAGCTCCATATATATTGGATATATACTTTTTGCCTTCTCCCAATTATCACCTGCATCAAGTATTGCTGCCACCCTTTGAGGATGGTAGGCTAATTTATGACTCTCTATTCCATATTTATCATTCATAATTTTATGTATTATTCTAATATGTTAAAAATACAACTATCCAACTTATCCTTTTTAATAGGCATGTTACCAACTTCTTTAACTACTATAGATGCCACGCACGCACCAATAGTAGACGCCTCAATTAAATCAGAGCCCGAAGATAAAGACACGGACATCGCTGCAAATAACGAATCTCCTGCACCAGTAACATCGACAGGATTAACTGTCAATGCTGGAAAATTTTGTCTTTGTATTGATTTGCCATTACTATACGCAATAAAACCATCTGAACCTAATTTTAATAACATATTTTTTGAATTGGTTTTCTTTAATAAAGTATTGGAAATCCATTCGACACCACTTTCATTATCATCTAATGCAATTCTTGATTCTTTCTCAGTAGGTGTGATCAAATCAAAATCATTAAATTTAGTGACTTTCCCTACTTGACTACTACACTGTAAATCTCCGAACAATTTTATATTAAACTTCTTTGCTAGTTTAGAAATTTCATCTAAAATTGTTTGTGTAATCACACCATAAACAAAATCACTAACCAATATTCCGTCAACATTTGGCGCTAATTTATTTAATTGAGCAACAATCTCTTGTTCAACTACCTTTGAAATCTTATGATCTTTAATTTTACTTACACGAAATAGCTTTTGATTCTCAACCATGTAACGTGTTTTATATGTTGTAGGCCTACTTGGATCAATAACAAGACTCGATTCAATGCCACGATCTGTTAAAACCTTCTCAACCATCTTTGCTAAAGCATCTTCCCCAACCACGCTAATGTAATGACAATTAGCACCAAGTGCAGCTACATGAGAAGCTACGATTGACGCTCCACCTATAAATTCACGATTTTCCAGTTCTTTAACCACCAAAACTGGCGCCTCAGCACTCATACCCAAAGCATCACAAGCCACATAGTTATCAACTATGGTGTCTCCAATTACAATTAGCTTAGAATCAGAAAAACTGTTTAGCCTATTTTGTAAATTATTCAAAGTGATATTATATTTTTTACATATTGCATTTAATTGACCCCTGCTACCACTTTCTATATCTGATATATTTCCATGTAACAGATTAGCAGTAGAGTAATGAATTTCACCAGCATGAAATACAACCTTACCTTGCTTAGAAGCTGCAACTATTGCCAAACTTATTTTCTTAGGTTGCTTCTGTTCAAATTCCTTGCCAAAAACTAATACTTTTGGTTTTATAATATCAACCAATTTGTCAAGGGTGATGTCATTAAGTATTACCACGTGGTCAACAATTTGTAAATTTGCTAAACTTTCAGCTCTTTCTTCTTCACTAAAATGCTGTCCAAATAAATCTTTATCTAGTTCTTTATCCGACACTACAATAACAATTAGTTTTGTTGCTAAAGTTTTAGCGTGCTGTAGATAGCGAAGATGACCAGGATGAATCAAATTGAAATGCCCATAACAAAAGACAATATCATTGCTTTCATCAAGTACCAGGCTGTCAACAGAAATTATTTTATTATTGGCGCTCATATCACCCGCCTATCAATTGATGTATAGGGTTGCTCAAGAAACCTTGTTGCCATGAGCTTCCTTCAGTCCATGGTGGGTTGTCACATTTATCCATTTGAGCTTCTTTTAACATTTTAATTGTGCCAATATCTCTATGAACATTTTTATTCTCCCACACAGAAATTTTACCCATAAATTGAGGTAGCACCTCAGTACTAAAGTCTGTTATATCTGGGTTGTTTTCAATCCACTTAACAACCTCTGGCTCTATAAGATAAACTGCTGCATTAGCTCGATTTCCTGGGGGGCTGTCAACTTTCTCATGAAACCCAACAACAATATCATTGCCATCTAACTCCACAATTCCACACGATGATGGGTTAGGACAAATAAATGTCATCATGGTTATTACCGTACCTTTTGGCCTCTGATTGTGATGATAGTGTAAAAAATCAGAGAAATCACAACAAGTCCAATTATCTGCGTGTGCTAACATCATAGTACTATCTTGAAAAAAATCTACATTCTCTCTTATAGTGCCAGCCGTTCCAAGCAACTCACTTTCATACACTGAATTTACCCAACCTGTAAATTGCGGCTGCTCAAGAAACTCTTCTACACATTCTGATAAATAATGTGTATTCACCAATGTACTACTAATGTCCGATTTCTGTAAAATTCCTAACCAATATTCTAACAATGGTCGATCTTGAATTGGCATTAAACATTTTGGCCAAATATCAGTTAAAGGTTTGAGCCTTGTGCCAAGACCAGCAGCAAGTAGCAATGCTTTTGTCTCTTTCATTCAATTATTGATCTAAATACTTAAACCAATCACTAGTAGCACCAGCAATAGATTCTGGCTCCCATACAGTGGCTTCTTTCCAGTAATCAATATTCTCAATAATTATATCAATCCCTTTTTCAATTGAAATTGTAGGTTTCCAACCAAGATCATCTTTTATTTTTGTAATATCTGCATAGGTACAATCGGGCTCACCTGGCCTTTTAGGAATATTAACTTTATCACCGCCAAGCAATTCTACAATTTTATTTACCGGTACCGTAGTATCACTGCCAACATTGTATATTTTATTGGAAAGATTGCTTTTTGCAGCGGCAATAAGCGCACTTACAATATCCGTAACATAAGTAAAGTCTCTCGTTTGATTGCCATCACCTACTACAGTAAATGGTTTGTTGGCAAGCTTTTGCGCCAAAAATACACCAAAAACAGCACCATAGGTTCCAGATGTTCTTGACCTTGTACCATATACATTGAAAAAACGCAGCGATATAGCTGGCAGCTTATATAGTTGTGCCCAATGCTCAACTAACTCTTCACCCATTCTTTTAGCCAAAGCGTATGGATACTGTGGTCGAATATCTGACTCCTCTGGAGTTGGGTATTTGTCAGGAATACCATAACATGATGAGGATGCCGAATAAACAAACCTCTTTACATTGGCATGTTTTGCTGCCTCTAGAACATAGAAAGTCGCATCAACATTCGAACGAAAATACCCCTCTGGATTTTGAATGGAAGGAACAATATCCGCAAGAGATGCAAGGTGAAAAACCCAGTCTACTTCATAAAATTCTAAAACCCAGTCACCTTTAATGGACAAATCACATTCTACTAACTTTATTTGACCGTCTACATGACTTAAATTTTCTTTACGCCCTGTACTATAATTATCAAGCACAATAACCTCATGCCCCATATCCAGTAATTTATCAACTAAATGACTACCAATAAACCCCGCTCCACCTGTAACGATTGACCTCATCTCTTATCCCTTGTTATTTAATTCAATAATATAATCAACAATAGCCAATAGCCAAATATGGTGTGTCATTTCGACTATATTGTAGGCTTTACTATCTACCCACAGATTTATGTCTCCTAGTTGACGTAAGGAGTTGTCCGAAGAGAAGCCACTTAAAGTGACAACATCAACATTCATAGATTTAGCTCTCTTAGCTCCAACTAACATATTTTCAGATTGACCACTGCTACTAATTAAGATCACAACATCACCAGAATCAGCATAACAATCTAACGCCTTAGCTACCCAATTCTCATAACCGTAATCATTAGCAAAACAAGTTATTATGCTTGATTCATTAAAATTAACAGCTTTAATTTTGGCAGCATTTATAAGGTCAACCGTTAAATGGCTAGCAATTGAAGCACTTCCACCGTTGCCTACAATAATTACTTTCTTTCCTAGTTCCTGACTTTCTCTCACTAGACCCGCTACTTTTTCTAATTCTGAATAGTTAACCAAATCTAGTGCTTCTTTAATTTGTAAAAAATATTTTTTAAAATAGGTTTCTGGAAGTAGATTTATGCTTAAATTTCTCATTATTCTAAAATAGCCTTATATTAATAATCAACATCATGCTTAGCAGCAATAAGAACAACCTCAGAAATTCCTTGAAATGCAGATATTTCAGTAATAAAATTATTCTGATTTTCATCTTTTTTCATAACTATATCAAAAGACATTTTCAAGCTAAGATTATCCCCAGAAGGCTCAACATGTAATAAAGTTGAGTTCTTTGCAAACTTAGTTATTATTTCCATATATGTTTCAAAATCTGATTCTCTATTTACTACACGAAATTGTAAAATAAATTCACTTTTATGGATTTAAATTCACTTTTATGGATTGACCCGTAATTGGTAATATTTAATATATAAGCTATCATGCTCATAAACACACTCCCTGCAATTGCAAGGAAGTAGCTCCCAGTTCCTGCAGCCATTCCTGCAGCCAGTGACCAGAAAATGTATGCTGTATCTTTTGTGTCTTTTACAACTGTTCTGAATCTTATAATAGATAAGGCACCGACCAGAGCAAAAGCTCTAGCTAAATTGTTACCAATAATCATAATAACCATACAAACAATAACCGCTACAAATATATTTGTCAGCATGAATGATTGTGAATAACTCAGTCCTTTGTGTGTCTTCTTGTATACAAAGCTAATGCTCAATCCCAAAATAAATGCAAGAAATAAATTAAATATTATTTCGTACGGCCCATAAATATGAGATAAGATTTGTTCCTGATAAAAATCATTAATGTCATTCATTCTGTAAGGGCCATTACTAATAAAAGTTACAATTATACTTATACTTATAGAGACCTTTGCATAAATCAACCCAAATTATATCAATCATAGCCCCAATCCTGTAAAATAAAAACCATCTAAAAACAACCATAAAAATTAAAAAATATCCTGGAATAACACTCAACAAACCTCTCTGTTTAATGCCCCTTTGAGGGGTGTAATCTACCCCACTAATGGATCAGATTGAAGCAAGGATAATTCTAAAATCCTGATAGCAGTTAAATACTTGTTAATTGTTTGCCTGCTTAAATGGGTCAAATAGGGGATTTTGAGTTGCACTCAAATCCTCAGAAAACAACAAAATTATTTGTCTAAATTTAGACTCTGAAATATGTGAACGAATTACATACTTGTTTTTTACTTTCATGACGGTACTTTAACAGGTCTTTAAACATTCTTAAGTTGTCATGACCCAAATTCTTTGTTAATGTAATAATAAAGCCTTATATATCTTCAGCTATACCGCATTGCTCCATCCCCATCACAAATTTTGAAATTGACAACCTGTGTAAGTTGTAATTTTGAATAATTCGATGGAACCACGGAGGAATACTACGATCAAATTTCACTTCAAGTATCGTATATCCTGCACGACATTTCTGGAAATAATTTGAATTCTCACCTAAAAATAAATTATTTGATAAAACAGCTGAAATATTAGAGTCAAAAGTTAATCTAAAATATAAGCCATATTTATTTGTATACGGACGTCTAATATAATCTACTAATACCTTTGGCTTAAGTTTTTTTCTAATGGAATCGAATACAAACTCTAACACTAGCTCATTATCTTTATAATTTTTTAAAATTATCTCATAGTGTTCTGGTTTTGAAAAGTCATTTAAATGTTGCGCTTTTATCTCAGTCCTAACTTTATACGTCCTCTCATTTACACGACCTTTCTTTTCTAAAAAAATCGGAACATTGGTGCTTTCATTTTGTGAGTACGTTCTTATTCTATATTTACTTCTCTTTTTTATACCATCAACCTTTTCGTTAAAATTAGAAGAAATAAAATTATCAAAATATAATGATCTTACAATATAGCTATTGTGTAATTCTCGATGCGTATATCCATCGTACTCCATAAAATATCGCACTTCTTTTTCTATTGCATCTCTTAAATTCTTGTTTAGAAAATATTTAAATTCATACCTAGCAAATCTCTGGAGAGGATTGTTAATAGGAGCATGATTAACTGTTTTTAATTTCATTGTTAAATTTTTTAGACACAATGCTTGATATTTTATCCAGGATAGCTCCTTAATTTAGACCTATACAAAGAAATTAAAATTGCCAATCCGAGTCCTAATACAAACCCTAAAAAAATAGTCATTAATATTGGTTTGGTTTCTGCATGTTTAGGAACAACCGCAGGATCGATAATTTTAAAGACAAATTCGTCTCTGATATTAGCCATCATAATTTTTCCCATTTGCTGTTCAATCAAGCTATAAAGAATTGTTTGTGAGTTTAAGATGCTTGTTTGTTCAAGTTCTTTTTCTA
>Ga0257123_1002142_pt1 | contig 10908 bp, 8 predicted proteins | sample SI106_135metaG_FD_190185 | JGI IMG/M metagenome (GOLD analysis project Ga0257123, IMG submission 190185) | Marine microbial communities from Saanich Inlet, British Columbia, Canada - SI106_135 | ecosystem: Environmental > Aquatic > Marine > Inlet | place: Canada: British Columbia | collected...
TTACCTGGAAATTAGTAGTTAAGCATTTTCACCATAATAGTTTAACAATAATTGGTTCTTTAGAAAGCAATGGTTTTGATAAGCGTTATGGTTGCTTCAATAGAAACGGTTATGTGGAATCTGTTTGCCGAATTGTATTCTCACTCCTTCTCCTGCTATGGATACTTTTAAATTGTGTAAAAAGCATGAATTAGCTGATGATGACTATGACACAGAAAAACAAATTAAATATTATGGAAATTAGTTGTAGAAGTGATATTGGTGGAGGACCGGAGCAGCTTTTCAAAATTATAACCAACTTGAAGCATGCCTTTACATTCTACTGTGCATGTCCAGATCAAGAGCCTTACTACAATAAAATAATCAATGAAGGCATACCGGTTTTCAAGTTACCTCATCGAAAATTTGAAATAAGGTCTTTCCTTGCATTGTTGAAATGGACGAAAGTCAATGGCATTATGATAGTTCATTCACACGGCAGAGGTGCAGGTGTTTATGCAAGACTATTGAAGCTCTTCAACAAGCGACTTAAAGTAGTACATAATTTTCATGGCATACACATCGAGAAGAAGGGTTTGGCGTTAATTGTTGCCAGGTTATTGGGGGTACTGACAAATAAATTTGTATTGGTTTCAAGGTCAGAGCAACAGATTGCTGTGAAATATGGACTGGCCAGTGCTTCAAAATGTGTCTTAATCGAAAATGGGATACAGATAGAAAATGGAAAACAGATAGAGAGGGAAGAATTGCCGGTATCAGAAGTTTTTTTTGAAAGCCTTCCTCCGGATAGGTTTGTCATAGGTATGCTATCCCGCTTTGATATTATAAAGAATATACCTTACGCAATAAGAAGCCTTTCAGATTATATGAAAAGCCATGATGATGTATTTCTCGTAATAGGAGGAGATGGAGAGGCTCGCAGGGAAATTGAAATTGCAGTCAGCGAGTGCAATCTACAGGGCAAGGTAATGCTATTGGGGTTTATCAACGATGTTAAATTTTTTTTCTCACTTATCGATGTCTATTTGAATACATCACTTGGCGAGGCTTTTGGTTTTTCAACTGTTGAAGCGATGAAATATGGAGTACCTGTTGTTGCCAGTAATGTTTATGGGAATTCTGATGTGATCGATGACAACAATACAGGACTATTATTTCCACTTGATAAACCTGTATTGCTGGCAGAGAAAATTAATATTTTAAAGAATGACAAAAAAGCATATGACCGTCTAACGAAAGGTGCTTCTAGAATTTTTAAAAAGCGTTTTAACTTGAAACGAACGTTAGAAGAAACCAGTGAACTGTATCTTTCTTTTACACCTGATGTGTGGAAAAGAATTAAGATGCGAATCGGTATAAACGCTTCAAAAATTTATGATGTACATACTGGTGTTGGTCGGTATACGTCTAATCTGAGTAGATCTATCCTGAAAACCAGTAGTAAAAATGATTATTATTTATATACACCTGGCAGAGTGGGTAAAACTGCCAGGTCCAATATAGAAGGGACTGATTTTGAGAAACCAGCGGTATCCATACAAAATAATACGCTGAGAATCTTATGGGAACAGATGGTTTTGCCAATGTATTCAAGAAAGGACAGACTTGATCTGTTTCACTATACGGATCATGCCTTATCCTTATTATTTAGAAAATGTCCGATTATTATTACTGTTCATGATATTGCGTATCTTCGCTTGCCTAATTTATTGAATACATCAAGGAAGGTCTATAAGAAAAACATATTACAGATTTCGATCAGGAAAGCGAAAATTATTATTGCAGACTCTTATGCCACGAAGGAAGATATTATTGAATATTTTGGTATTAGAGAGGAGAAAATAAGAGTCATTCACCTTGGTGTTGAGAGTAGGTTCCGTCCTATTAACAATGTTGAAGACTTTAGATTAAAAAATAATCTACCTTCGAAGATGATTTTGAACGTCGGTACGTTGGAACCAAGAAAGAATGTTGTCTCTTTAATTAAGGCCTTTAGGAAGTTGAGGGAAATGGGTTTTGAAGATGTCAAATTAGTTATAGCTGGCAATAAAGGGTGGCTTTATCAAGAAATATTTAAAGAAGTTGGCCAAAGTGGTCTGAAGCAGGAAATATTGTTTTTGGGTGTGGTTAGAGATAAAGACTTGCCTCTTTTATATAACTGTGCCGATATATTTGTCTATCCATCACTGTACGAAGGGTTTGGCTTGCCTCCACTGGAGGCAATGGCTTGTGGTGTACCAGTAATTACATCAAATACATCTTCTCTGCCGGAGGTAATTGGTGATGCCGGGATCATGGTAGACCCTACTGATATAAATTCATTATGTGAAAGTATGTATATTTTATTAAAAGATAAAGAATTGTGGAATCGTATGAGAAACATGGGATTAGAAAGATCTAAATTGTTTTCATGGGACAATACGGCAGAGAAGATATTGAAGGTATATGATGAAGTTTTTTCCATGCACAAATACCAATAAGACTTAAGGGTTTATAGAAAGTCCTCTTTCTATAAACTGTTCGTCTTTGAGTCCCATTTACGATGTTTCATTATACCCCTTTCTTAAGCTAGTATTATGGTGTAAAATACTCCTAAATTACACATGCTTACTTAATGGGGTGCAGTATGGAAATTTGCTCAAAAGAGTTTGATTATTGTTATTTTCTTCCTTGTGGATAAAGAAGTGGTTTTGCAGGGATTCAGAACGGTTATTGTGAAAAGTATATTCTCAGTTTTTTCTGGACATGGCAAGTTTGATTGTTTATAAAAATAGATTTTACAAATCCAGAATATCTAGATGTTGTATACTCAATAGTTTATGTGTGCAGATATAGTGTACCTATACATGGCACTGATGTTACATTTTCTGTATTAAAATGTAACTGACATGGCGGAGCTGTGTTTACGTAGATTTCACTCGTTTCCTATGCCGGTAGCCATAGAAATAGCAATAAGACAAATATATGTCCTTCAAAGAAAAGAACTTACCGGCCATAGTACCTTTTGACGATAGAGACACTCCGCCGCTTCATAAAGAAGAATAGCGGAAAATGTATTATCTGCGGTTCCGAAGAGATAAGGTTTTAATAAAGATAAATTCGTAAGAGTTGCTATGAGCAAAGTATCATGAGATTGGTTGCGGTTTCAGGTTGTTTACATTGTTATTATTGTGCCTTTACTTCGTGCCTACAGGTATTGTGATAGCTTTGTGTGAGGGAACTGTTTTGTGTCAATATATAAAGGAGAATTAAGTAATGGAAGAAGATACCGTTGAATTGATTGATTACCTTAGAGTTATCTGGAAACGAAAGATTATCATCTTTGTGGGAACCTTGATCTGCATGGCAGTCGGAGTAGTAACTAATTTGAGGTTACCAGATACATACCGTGCAGCTGCCGTTGTAAAGATTGGTAAGAAAGCGTCTCCTTCTTCTCTTTCTTCTCTTTCTCTTAGCCCTCTTGATACTTCTGGAAACTTGATCAAGACCATTCCTATAGAGTATCGCTTGTCTAATGGACACTGCCTTAAAGTGGAAAGTTTTAGTGGAGCTTCCATGCTCCGGATTGTCGTGGAAGGGCTTGATAGAGGAGTTAAAGAATCACTTAGTGATGTCGTAAATAAACTCACTGAAGAACATTTAAGAGTAATAGAAAAAGCTATGCGGCCTTATAAAATGCTAGTAAATAAACTGGATACAAATGCTAGCACGATTCAGAACGAAATAGTTGAATCAAAGGCAATATTACAAGAAATACAAACTAAAGGACTTGAACATGACGGTGTAGCAATGATCCACGATCGTATATTGCAAGCATCGAGCGATTTACGAGTAACCGATCAAGAAGTATTGAAGTATCAAGCATTTATTGATTATATGAATGAAGATGGCTTTAAAACAAGGTTAGTTGGTAAGGTATCAATGACCACTATAAAGCCGAATAAGAAACGTAATCTTCTGTTGGCTATAAGTGTCGGTTTTGTGGCAACTGTTTTTCTGGTTTTTTTCATGGAATATATTGTAATGGCAAGAACAAAGCAGAAGGGGGAAGAAGCATGAAAAACTTTATTGCTGGAGTTGATTTGTTTATGGTGTAAATGGGTTTGTCGGGCTTGCCTATTATGGTTGCTATGGGTGGTAGGCTACACTTTTCCTTATTTTATTAAATACAGTTGAGCCATTTTGCTTTTAATTGTAGATAAATTATCAAGGCACATGATCAACAGAGACAAGATGTATCGCAATTTTTTATATTGTTTCTAATGAGTGATCATTCTGAAATAACACTTGGACTTATTCCGGCAAGAGGTGGTTCAAAAGGAGTAAAAGGGAAAAATATCCGCCCTTTGCTTGGCAAACCCCTTATTGCTTATTCTATCGAATGCGGACTTGCCTGCCCTTCTATTAATCATCTGGTTGTATCAACAGACTGCGAGAAGATTGCTGACGTTGCAAGGGAATATGGGGCGGAAGTTCCTTTTATGCGACCCCTTGAACTTGCAATGGATTATACACCGATGATGCCTGTCTTGGAGCACGCTATTAAGAATTGTGAGGAAATATACCAATCACAGATTACAACCATAGTATTGCTTGATGCAACGAGCCCGATGAGAACTACAAGTGATGTGGAGAATTGTATCAAAATTTTTAAGGGAGGTGACTGTGATGCTGTTATTTCGGCAGTTCCGGCCAGAAGAAACCCATTTTTTAATATGGTTGTTTCCGAGAATGGCTATATTAAGCTGGCAATAGAGCCAGAAAAACCTATTACAAGGAGACAGGATTGTCCTGCTACATATGATCTGAATAACTCAATCTGGGTTTTCTCAAGAAGAACAATTTTGGAAGATAGAAAAAGGATTCCTGCTAAATCAAGGCTATACTTGATGGACGAGAATTGTTCTGTTGATATTGACAGCGAATCAGATCTTAAAGTCTTAGAGATTTTAATGAAAGAAAAGAATGTTTGATATTAATTTTATTAAGAATACTTTCTGCTTAAAAGAAGAGATTATTGAGCATAAATGGAGCAGTGAAGATTGTGAGGAACTTTATTCTTTATTTGAGCAGAATCGCAACATTAGGCCATGTTTATTTAGTGTAGAAACAACCAACGCTTGCAATATGACCTGTGAAATGTGTCCGAGAACGACTGAAATGGATAGAAAAATAGAAAACATGGATAAAAGCATTTTTAAAAGGATATCAGAACAGATATTCCCTCACGACAGAGAGACATATAACAGTTGGATTGGTTTTGTAGAAAATGAACTTGGAGTACATCAGGAAGAAATTAGTGAAAACCATTTTTATTTTTTTGTAAGTTCTCGTGTTATAACAATGCATGGATTTGGGGAGCCGGTATTGGATCCCTATATACAGGAGAGAGTCGAAATTTTTTCACAAAAAGGCATTCCTACTTATTTTTCATGCAATCCTGCTAACATTGATTTAAAAAAGATAGAATCTCTGTTTCATAGTGGTTTAAGCTATATAAAGTTTTCAATTGATAGTTTGAGTGATACAAAGATGAAAGAAATACGAGGTCGTAATGCTGATTTCACAGCAGCTTATAAAAAGATATTACAAGTATTAGATGTTAAAGAAGAGAGGAATTATTCTACTGATATTGTTGTATGTATGATTATGTTAAACATAGAGCAGGAAAAAGAAGCAGAAGACTTTCTCCGGTTATGGGAAGGCAAGGATGTATACGCTTATATAAAAAGCCAGGACAATCAATGGTATTTTCAAGAACAAGGAAGTGAGAAGGCAAAATCTCATTACGAGGATCAATACTGTGAATTTCCGTGGACATCTCTTTCTGTTATGGTTGATGGTACGGTTGTCCCATGCACACAGGACTTTAACTGTGAAATGCCCATGGGACACACTAATGATAGCTCTTTGGAAGAGATTTGGAATTCAGAAATGTATAGGCAATTTAGGATGATGCATATTAGCGGAGAATTTCTTCCTAAATATAAATGTATGGAACGGTGCGACTTGAAGATAGTTGCGGATTTTTTGAGTTAATTACGTCTGTATGATTTCAAGCTACATCTTGGGATCTCTATAACTTGCTCAACTTGACAACGTCTTCTGAGGCCTCGGTTTCTTCATTATACGTAATCGAATCATAATGGAAGCCAGTAATTGCGATCTTTGCGAAAGGGAGATGTCAAAACCTTTCATTAAATATGATTTTCAAGCGTTTCCGTGCTGCGTGTCTATCTGCATGAATTGCGGACTGGTAAAGCTGAATCCTCGTTGGAAAGAATCTCAGTACAGGCGTTTTTATTCAAAAAAATACGATTTCTTTTATCGTGGATCAAATATGAGCGTAGATGAACTATTTGAGATTGACATTGCATCTAAGGGATTAAGAATGACGGATAGGCTTCGCTATGCAGAACTTCCGGAAAAAGTAAAAATGTTAGACATAGGTGCCGGTACTGGATTTTCATTCTTTTCGTTACCGGGTAATATACATGTAGATCCTTACGCTGTAGAAGCATCGAACAAATGTATACCCTTTTTGAAGTCAAAAGGAATTTCTATTATTGGGGATGATTTTTCGTCTGATTTAGGAGGAGGCTACGATTTGATTGTTGCTCGTCATGTTTTAGAGCACGTCATGAATCCTATTAGTTTTTTAATGAAAATCAGTAATAGCCTTAGAAAAAATGGATACTTGTACTTAGCTGTTCCAAATGCAATGGTAATTAATAAAATAAAAGCTCACTCCTTTTTTAGGCATATACATACCTACTATTTCAATATTGGAACCTTGCTGCAAATGTGTAAGAGAGCTGGTATGTATGCCGTACAACAAGGGGAGGAAGGAGAAATCTGGGCTCTCCTGCAGAGAAAAGAAACTAACAATACAATTCGGAGTGTCTCTTCCTCTGATCAACTTAAAACCATAATGGATATTACACGTTACCATAGGTTTTCACTGAAGTCTCGATTGAAAGCAAGATTGAGAAGGATTCGTTATTGTGCTTTTTAAAGTGGATTGACATATTATTGACAGTATGAATGAATTCAAAATAGGTCATCGTAAGATTGCTCCAGAAAATCCACCTTTTATTATAGCTGAAGTGGGCATAAATCATGATGGGAGTCTTGATAAGGCTATACAATGTGTTGATTCGGCAGTAAATGCAGGTGCAGACTGTGTGAAATTTCAATGCCATATAACAGAAGCGGAGATGATTCCAAATAAGATTGTTCCGGAAAATGCCAAAGAACCTCTCTGGGATATTATTAAGCGTTGTGAATTGACGGATGAAGAAGAAAGAAGGGTAAAGAGTTACTGTGAGGAGAAAAATATTATATATTTATGTACTCCTTTTTCTAGGGAAGCGGCAGATCGTCTCCAGACAATGGATGTATTAGCGTTTAAAATCGGTTCAGGTGAGTGTAACAATATTCCATTATTGGAACACATATCTAAATTTGGTAAACCTATAATCTTATCAACAGGGATGAATGATTTAGGGTCTATTAAGCAATCTGTTGAGGCTATTCAAAAAAATAGTTGTTCTCTTATGCTAATGCATTGTACTTCTATGTATCCTACTCCTTACGATAAAGTCAGGCTTGGAGCAATTCCTGAGTTAATCCAGGAATTTGGTTTACCTGTTGGTCTAAGTGATCATTCCATTGGCATATATACTTGCCTTGGTGCTGTTGCATTAGGAGCTTGTGCGCTGGAAAAGCACTTTACCCAAAGCCACCATTGGCCAGGGCCAGACATACCTATCTCAATTGATCCAGATGAACTGGAAGAGCTGGCAAAAGGCTCTAAAGCTGTTTATTCAGCTCTCAACGGCCACAAGACTGTTCTGCCAGAGGAACAACCCGTTAAGGAATTCGCCTTTGCAAGTGTTGTGTCAATAAAGGATATAAGAAAGGGAGATGTCTTAAGCGTTGATAACATATGGGTGAAAAGACCGGGGACAGGTAAAATAGGAGTTCAGGAATTTTACTCAATTCTAGGTAAAACGGCAAAAGAAGACATTGATAAAGATTTGCAACTGTCGAGGGATTTGATAAATGGCTAAGAATAAAAAAATAATATTTTTGTCAGGTACGAGAGCAGATTACGGCAAGCTAAAACCTTTAATTAAGGTCGCAAGCGATAACCCTAGTTATGACGTTCATGTATTTGTTACAGGAATGCACATGCTTGAAAAGTATGGAGCTACAGCCCGTGAAATTCTCAAGGAAGTATGGAATGTATACTTGTATAATAATCAAGCCTTTTCTTCTCATATGGAAATTGTCCTATCTAATACAATATTCGGTTTCAGCCATTATGTTAAAGAAATTAAACCAGATTTAATAATAATTCATGGTGACAGAGTTGAGGCTCTTGCTGGTGCGGTTGTTGGTTCATTCAACAATATTATTGTGGCTCACATAGAGGGTGGAGAACTTTCAGGTACTATTGATGAACTGATAAGGCACTCAGTTACAAAGTTGGTCCATATTCACTTTGTTGCTAATGAAGAGGCAAAGAAACGGTTGGTGCAAATGGGAGAGGTTGAGAGTAGCATTCATATAATAGGGTCGCCAGATATTGATATAATGTTTTCGGATACACTTCCTTCCTTTGAAGAGGTTTTTAAATACTATGAAATCAATTTCAGCAGGTATGCGATATTAATTTATCACCCTGTAAGTACCGAGAAAGATAAAATTGAAAGGCATATTAAAGCACTTGTTGATGCTGTTATTGAAACCAACTTTAATTATATTGTGGTTTTTCCGAATAATGACCCTGGCTCAGAAATCATTTTCGAAGAATACAAGAGATTTCAAGGTTTATCTAACTTCAAAGTCTATCCCTCTATAAGGTTTGAGAGATTTTTAGTCTTGCTAAAAAACTGTACATTCGTGATTGGTAACTCTAGCGTAGGAATACGAGAAGCTCCTATATATTCAGTACCTACTATCAACGTTGGCAATAGACAGAACAATCGATTTAGCCATGAATCTATCTTTAGTGTTGAAGAGGATAAAGATGCGGTGTTAAAGAGTATAAAAAAGATTGTGGAGAATTCTTATAAATTTTCTCCCAGTTATTTCTTCGGTGATGGTAATTGCATTCCTAAGTTTGTAGAAGTTTTGAAGAATAAAGGTTTTTGGGAAACCAGAACACAGAAACAATTTGTTGATCGTTAACTAAAGCTTTAGGTTTTACACCAATGAATACATTATTTATGACACAAGGCAGTGGTTTGGAAATGTTTTATGATGTAATGCAGGCAATGAACGAATCTTCAAAACTCAATAGAGTAGGGTTCTATGTAACTGATTCCAGATTTTACAATAAATTTGTACAAAAGAATTCTCAATTTGAATCCGAATCTTTCTATCTCTTGAAGGAGTGGGAAATTGTTCGTGATTCACGTGATATTAAACCGGACACAGAATTACTTGAAGCTTATGAAAAGGAAATAGGCAGGCCTTTTTTGTGGAATGCCATAGTTGCAGACCGACGTATTTATTTTGGGAGAAAATATGCTTATGCCCAGGACTACACTCCTCGGTATAAACATGAGCAGATGCTGGCCATACTTCAAGTGGGGCTCAAGCGTATGGAAAGTTTGTTTGATACGATGCGGCCTGATTGCGTGATTCTATTTCAGTGCATAACTATAGGGGAATACCTGTCATATCTTTTTGCTTGTGCACGAGATATTCCAATTTTAAACTTGAGACCGACAAGAATACGAAATTATATATATGCTGGTGAAAGTGTACTCGAACCTTCAGAGCAGCTTAGAAGAAAATATGAAAAGCTTTCTGAACATGGGATTAAATCTTCTTTAAAAAGCGAGGCTATTAATTTTCTAAATGAAGTACGTAGTACCCATGCTAAGTATGAAGGGGTTGTACCGGTATCTAATAAGCCGCCGGTTACAGCGAACTCACGCAGAAAACGATGGAATCTATCACAAATAAAGAGGTTAGTTGAGCAGTTGAAAGAAGAATATAGGTATCGCTTTGGGCAATTCCAGTATGACAATCATTTTTCCGGGTATATTGGACCTTATGTTGCCCGGAAGGTTGTTCGGCCCTTTAGGGCGAGGGTTATGGAAAAGAAATTTTCCAGGCTCTATGTTAAGCCTGATGAACTGCCAAATTTAAATTACGCCTTTTTCCCGCTACATACAGAGCCAGAAGTAACTATGCTGGTGTACAGCAAAACTTGTCTTAATCAGATTGAGGTGGCTCGACTAATCAGTCATAATCTTCCTGTCGGTATGAAACTTGTTGTAAAAGAACATCCGTGGGCAGTTGGTAAACGGCCTATCAGCTATTATAAAAAATTATTGGAAATTCCTAATATTCTTTTGGCCGATTCGAGTTTGAAATCCAGAGATTTGGTTTCTGACGCACGGATTATAACTGTTATTGCCGGCTCCATAGGATTTGAGGGATTAATGTTAAAGAAGCCTGTAATTGTTTTAGGTAAAGCACCATACAATTTCTTACCGTCTAGTATGATTCGACATGTGGATAAGCCAGGCCAGTTGGGTGATGATATACGTGATATCCTGGAAAATTATGAATACAATGAAAAAGCTCTTTTGAGCTATATATCGGCAATAATAAATGAGTCAGTTCCTGTAGATCTCTACACTATGTTTTTGGGACGAAAAGGGGTATATCGTCCTGAAGACAAAGGTGATAGTCAGCAGGATCATAAAGATGAGAGAAAAAATCAGATAGAGTTATTGGCCAGATATCTTGTGTGCCGTTATCTTAAGGTTAAGAAACAGACAATAATGTCCTGAGGCTTTCTATAATATGATTGAATGTTTCGAAGATTTTGAAACGGCTTCAAGAGGTACTTCTAGAGGAAAACCTGGAATGGCAAATGTGATAGTA
>Ga0257123_1002148_pt1 | contig 10899 bp, 8 predicted proteins | sample SI106_135metaG_FD_190185 | JGI IMG/M metagenome (GOLD analysis project Ga0257123, IMG submission 190185) | Marine microbial communities from Saanich Inlet, British Columbia, Canada - SI106_135 | ecosystem: Environmental > Aquatic > Marine > Inlet | place: Canada: British Columbia | collected...
AAATCGGAGACGCTTGCGACAACCAAGAAAGCAGAATAACCGAAAACAAACCCTGGCTACCCTGGGTCGGCATGGGGCTAGTAGCAATAATAGTCGGAGTATTGTTGGTAACAACTATCCGAAAGAAGTAAAAAAAACATTTATTTTACAATTAGTTAAATTATCTAGTTAATTGTAAAATAAGTAGAATATAAGACAAAATATTGATTTTGTTTATTTTTAAAAATGTACTATAATAACAATAAGTTAACGAGTCCGTGTAATTTTTATTAGTGGATTAATTTTCATGGCTGTAAAACAAAAAAATAAAAAAATACCTGCCCGCAATGTTAGCGCAAATAAAGCAGGTAGAAAAAAGAAAACCATCAAAAAACCTTCTTTGAAAAAAGTTACAAAAAAGGTTGTTAAGGGCGTGGTCAAAAAACCTAAGAAACAGGTAATTAAGAAGAAAACAGTTAAAAAAACAGTGATTAAAAAACCGAAAAAGAAAGTAAGCACTTTAGTTGATAATAAAAAAATTAAAAAGAAGCCTAAAAAAGCTGATTGGATACATTTTAAAGAGATCTCTGAGAGTTTATCAAAAGATGTCTTTGGTGTTTATAAGACCGGAAGGTTCTTTGTTCGTGAGGATAGTTTGATTAAGGGAGGGGCTGAAAAAGACAAGGTGTACCACAGGGGCATGATAAATTCCGGAGGAAGAGAAGGTGACCTGGGTCAGATTGAAAAAATAGCTAAGGAAGAAAGCAAAGAAGATTTTGTTCAAGATAAAATAGATATTGCCCCTTTGAAAGAAAGTAAAAATAATGATCAAGAAAATATAGAGATTGAATACGATCTTTCTGGACTTAAGAAGTCCCCTCATTTAGTTGATTTACGCGAAAAAAATACTAACGAGATAAAAGGTTTAATTAAGAAAGAAAGAAGATTTTTCAAAACCCCTACCCCTAAAAAGAACCAGCCAAAGGCTGATCAGTCCTTGGCTGAAAAAAATAGTTTTAGGTCTTTAAAATTTACAAAACAAGAGAAAAAAGCAAAGCCAAAAACAGTTAAAGTAAATTTTGCTAAGTTAGAAGAGATTATCACAGAGGAGCATTTTCAGAATAAAATTGGATTTTTAAGAACTTTGTTTTTCCCTGTTTACAGTTTGTGGGTTGGGCTTGAGAATTTTTTCATTGACTTATCTTCGTTAACTAGAGGAAAAATACCATGGATGTTTAAATTTTCTTTTCCTTTAGAGTGGAAGCGGTCTTTTGTTTTTTTCTTAATAGTTTGCTTTGTGTTGGTTCTGCCGTTTGAGGCAATATTTTTATACAACGCCAATTACCACAAAAAAGGTAAAGTTCTGGGAGAAACCACTACAGCTTTGGAGCAGTTAAAGCTTGGTGGAGAGTCTGTTTTATCCAACGATTTAGAGCAAGCTAACTATTATTTTTCCGAGTCGCTTAATAATTTTCATTTAGCCAAGGAAGAGTTGCAGAAAACAAATTCTTTAGTTTTGAAAATTTTGCAAGAAGTACCGTTTGACGAAGGAAGAGTTTTGGCTGGAAAAAACCTTATATCTTTTGGGGAAAACATTAGTGAGGCAGCTGTATTTTTAAACAAGGCTTTAGAGGAAATTTTAGATAAAGAAAACGGTTTTAACCAAGACTTGATTACATTTAACAATAGAGAGGTAAAAGCAATCAATCTGGGAGATGATTTTTTTGAAAAAATAAATAAAGTTCAAGAAAATGTTTCTCAGGCCAAGAAAAAAATACAGGAAGCTGAAAATAATCTTTCTAAAATAAATTTGGATATATTGCCTGAAAACGACAAAGATAAACTTATAAAGCTTAAAGAGTTTTTGCCTGTTTTTATTTCTTCGCTTCAAAATTTTAATGGAATAATGGATTTTTGGTTGCAGTTTTTAGGTAAAGACAGTTTTAAGAGATATTTAATTGTTTTTCAAAATAACTATGAACTTCGAGCAACCGGTGGATTTATCGGCAGTTTTGCTCTTTTTGATATAAACAAAGGAAAAATAAAAAATATAGAGTTTCCTGAAGATGGAAGTTACAATCTGCAAGGCGGCTTAACAAAAAGAATTAGCGCTCCGGAGCCAATGTATTTGGTTTCCCCTCTTTGGCAGTTTCATGACGCTAACTGGTGGCCTGATTTTCCAAGCTCAGCTAAAAAGTTGATGCAATTTTATGAGTTAAGCGGAGGGCCGACTGTGGATGGTGTAATCGCGATTACTCCGGAGGTGCTGATAGAACTTCTTAAAATAACCGGTCCGATTGAAATGACAGAATATAACGAAATAGTAACTGTGGAAAACTTTATGTGGGTAGCAGAGTATAACGTTGAGTTGGAGTACGATAAAGCAGAAAACAAACCAAAAAAGTTTTTAGCTGATTTATGCGTCAAGATTTTTGATAAGTTGTGGAGCGATTCCGGTGATTTAAAAAGTTCAAGTGGGTTTGCTAATATTTTTGGCTCTTTGGATAAAATAGTAAAAGAAAAAGACTTGCAGTTGTTTTTTACTGATCAAAAAATGCAGGAACTTATTAAAAAATATTCTTTAAGCGGAGAAATTAAAGATACCCCACTTGATTATTTAATGGTTGTAAATACTAATATCGCCGGAGGAAAAACAGACGGAGTAATCTCTCAGGTTATAGACCTGAAAACTGAAGTTCAAGAAGATGGTTCAGTTATAAATAATTTAACTATAAAAAGAACACATAACGGTGATCCAAAAGATTATTTTCAAAAAGCCCGTAATCTTAACTGGATGAGAATTTATTTGCCAAAAGGAACAGAGCTTCTTAGCGCAAGAGGATTTGACGAGTTAGAGGGAAAATATTTTCCAAAGCCGGAAGGAGAGTTAGAAATAGATAGTGATTTAGCCAGACTTGAAGGTGGTTTTAAGGTTCACGATCAGTCCGGCACTTATATCTACGATCAATTTGAAAAAACAATTTTAGCTAATTGGTCGATGATCGATGTTGGAGAAGAAGAAGTTATTGAAATAGAGTACAAATTACCGTTTAAACTTGATAGGAAAATGTATACTATTTTAGCGCAAAAACAAGCCGGAATAAACTCTTATTTTTACCACACCTTAAAAGCAGCTGATAACTCAGAGATAATTTGGACTAACAAAACCAAAAAAGAATTTTCCGGAATACTGAACACAGATAAATTATTCGGATATATATTGAAATAGTCTATAAAGTCATTAAAAAGTAATAAAAATATTTTATGTTTAAATTTAAGAAAAAATCAAAAAATGAGGAAGAAGAATTAGACTTCCAAAGTAAAGAAATTAAAGATGATTTATCAGATATTTACGATGAGGAGGAGGGAGAAGAGGTTGATATGAGTCATTTGGAGAAAAAACCAAGAGGTCGATTCAAAATGTTTTTAACCAGCTTATTTTCTTGTTTTTTCTTGATAGCTATTTTTTTTATCGTGGGTTGGGTGATATTTAATAAACCGGTAGTAGATGATGAGAAAAAACCTGCAAAAAGCATTGTTTTGAGCATTGAAAGCCCGAAAAGTGTGTCTTCCGGAGAAAAAGTTATTTATAAAATTAAATATGAAAACAGTGATAAAGTTAAGATGACAAAATTACAGCTTTTACTCAGCTATCCATCGGGATTTATTTTTGATTCCAGTAGTATTGAGGCGGAAAATGACTATAAAAATGTTTTTAATTTAGAAGATGTAGAAGCCTTTGGCAAGGGCGAACTTGAAGTTATTGGTCGTTTAATAGGCAAAGAAGGCGAGGATAAGCCTGTTTTAGCCTCACTTTCTTATGAGCCTGAGAATTTTTCATCAGAGTTTCAAGAACTTGCTACCGGTTCAACTAATATAACTTCAGCAGCCATTGTACTTGAGGTAGAGGGGCAAGAACAAATTTTACCAAACAAAGAGTCAGAATATATTGTAACGGTTCAAAATAACTCTGAAGAAAATATAGAAGATATGCGCCTTGTTGTTGTTTATCCGGAAAATTTTTCTGCAGATGATTTTTCAACTCAACCCGACAAAGATCAAGAAATTAAAGATATACCTTTTGGTTTTCAGTACAGTGTCTGGACAATCCAAAAGCTTGATAAGGGATCTGAAGAAAAATTTGAAATTAAAGGAGTTTTTGGTGATAAAGTTGAAGATAGCCAAGATATCACAGCTAGAATTGAAGTTGGGAATAAAGATGGAGAATATAGTTTAATAGCCGAGGATATTTTGAGTGTTAAGGCAACAGAAAAGCAAGTTGAGTTAAATTTAATCTTAAATGGATCCGGTAACGATCAAGCAATTAATTTTGGAGATAATTTAAGTTACTCAATAATTTATGAAAATAAAGGAGAGGATGATTTGAAAAATATTAAATTAAGAGCTTATCTTAAAGCTTACGTTGGGGAAAAAGAAGTTAATCTTTTTGACTGGGAGAGCTTAAAAGGAGAAAATAAAGGACACAGAAGTGAAAGTGAAATTTTATGGACCAGCGCGGACATTCTTAAGTTGAGTTCTTTCTCAGCCAATGAAGAGGGTGTAATTGATTTTTTTGTAGATTTAAAAGAAGCGGTCGTAGCCTTGTCTGATATTAACTATAAAGGAGGAGATTTAACAATAAAAAGTTGGGCGGAAATAGAAATTGGAAAAGTAGGCGAAGAAGAGGTAGAGCTGAAAGTGAAAAGCAATGAAATAATAGCGAACATAAACACAAGTCTTGAACTCAGTTCAGAGGCTCGTTATTTTAACAACGACAATATCGCGGTTGGCTCCGGCCCAATTCCTCCTAAAGTAGGAGAAACAACTCACTACAGAATTTTTTGGAGCGTAGGTGGAAATTTACATTTAGTTAAAAATGTTGAGATGAAAGCAAAATTACCGGACCACGTTAGTTGGACAGAAAAAATAAACACTAACTTAGGCGAAATTGAGTATAATGAAGAAAGTAGAGAAGTTTTATGGAAAATAGAAAATCTGGAAAATTCAGGAGAAAAAGCATCTTTAGACTTTGAAATAAGCATTACACCTGAAGAAACTGATTTAAATAAAATTCTAATCCTACTTGATAAAACCAATCTAAAGGCAATCGACAGTAAAACCGGCTCCCAGCTAGCAGACACTCACAAAGCCCTAACCACCGACATAGAAGACGACCCAACGGTAAGCGGGAGAGGATTAGTGGAGTAGTATGTTTAAAGTAATAAAGAAATCAAAGAAAGATAGTTCCCGAATAGTTAAATTTAGTACTAAAAGCGGGGTAATACAAACCCCGTTTTTTATGCCGGATGCGACTCGGGGATATATCAAGTCTTTGAGCAAAAAGGATTTAGGTGATGTTGGGATGGGGCCGATGGTGGTTAATACTTACCATCTTTTTTTGGCTCCGGGGATGAAAATTATTAAAAAAGTCAGTGGAATTCATAAGTTTATGGATTGGGATAAACCATTACTTTCCGATAGCGGGGGGTATCAGGTTTTTTCTTTGATACATAAAAATCCCAAGATGGGGAAAATTACAGATAATGGAGTTGTTTTTCGTTCTCCTTTAGACGGAAGTCTGCATAATATAACTCCGGAGAAATCAATTCAAATTCAATTTGATTTAGGAGTCGATATGATGGTTTGTTTTGACGATCCTCCGCCCAACGATTGTGGTAAACAGAAAATTAAAGCCGCGGTTGAGAGGACTATTGAATGGGCGAAAAGATGTAAAGCAGAGTACAATAAACAAATTAAGAAAAGAAATTTAATTGGTAAAAATAAGCCTCTTATTTTTGGTGTAATTCAGGGTGGTCCATTTATTGACCTTCGGAAGTATTGTGCCGAAGAGCTAGTGAAAATTGGATTTCATGGTTATGGCTTTGGTGCTAGGCATGTTGATAAAAAAGGAAAATTTATGAGCGAAGTTCTGAAAAAGACCGCCAGTTTTATTCCGGAAGATTCTCTGCGTTTTGCTCTTGGAGTGGGCGCCCCGGAAGATATTGTCAGATGCGCTTCCTATGGCTGGGATATGTTTGATTGCGTTAAACCAACGCGTGAAGCTAGGCATGGGAGGATATACCTCGGAGTCAAAAGTCATAAATATAAAGTAATTAATATTACTAATGCTAAATTTAGGAATGATTTTAAATCTGTAGATGAAAGTTGTGATTGTGAACTGTGTAGAAATTATTCTCGCAGTTATTTGCATCATTTATTTAAAATGAATGAAAATTTAGGTCAGCGTTTGGCTAGTATTCATAATTTAAAGTTTTACTTAGACTTAATAAACCGAATAAAAAAAATTTGATTTAATTTCATTAAAATGATAGGATAAAAATATGTTAGAAGACGAACAACAAAATATAAATCATAGCGAAACCAAGAAGGCCTGGAAACTTTTAGGGTTGGCGTTTATTGTTCTTTTTATTGGCTCTTTTATCTATAGTTTTTTAGTTCTTTATAGTGACGATATTTCTCATCGTAAAACAAAAGAACAAGAAAAAGATAGCGTTGTTAATAATCTCGGAGAAAATTATCCGAAGAAGAATGCTCTTCCAAAAGTTAATCAAGAAAAGCTGGAAAAAGAATATAAATCTAAAATTGAGGATATTATAGCTTCTTATCAGGACATTAAACTAAACAGCACTAAAGAAAAAATTGCCAAATTCAGCTATGAAACCCTAGATAAACTTTTTGAAATGGTTGTACCCGCTCAATATAAAGATTTTCATTTTAGTTTGGTAATTGCGCTTAATAGAACAAATGAAGAAGTTGCTAGCAAAGATAAGATTTTTAATTTAGAGCAAAGTATAGAAGAGATTGGTATGGTTGTTAGCAAGTGGGATGAAATATGATTTGGTTCAAGCGATTTAATTTTATTTTTTCAGTTTTTTTAACATTTATTTTGTTAGAGATTTTGGCTTGGAGAGTCTCGTTAATTTTAGGTGTTATTTTGGGATCCTCTCTTATTATACTTTTCTCAGTTTGGAGGATTATACCAAAGAGTATCTCTATTAGAAAAGAGTTAGCTCAAGAAAAGTCTTTTTTTTATAAGTTTAAAAAAATCATAAAATTATCTTCAGAGAATAAAAATTACATTTTTTTTATTGCCCCTTTGATTTTATTTTTAGGAAGTGTGGCTTTTGTTCTTTTACAGAGTAATCCTTGGATTATTCATTTAATGATTATTTTATTTTGTTTTTTTTATTTTTTGTTTTTAGAAAGTTTATTTTTTTATTTTTATCCGGACTCGCTTAAAGTAAGGGAGAGTTTGGAGAAATTTGGCAGCTTAAAGGAGTATTTTTTAGAAAATATATTTACGGTTATAAATTTAGTTTCGTTATTTCTAATTTACTCAGCTTGTTTTTCACTTTCTCCTCTTTTTAATTTTTCGGTGATATTTATTATTTCGCTTATTGTTATTTTTACTTTTTTGTCCAATATTCAGCTTTTTTTCATATATCAAATCCCTAAAAACACCAACTATCTTTATAATATAATTATAACTATTATTATTGTAGAAATTTTTTGGGCAATAATGTTTTTACCGATTAGTTTCTATGTTAACGGTTTAACACTGGCGGTTGTGTATTATGCTCTTGTTGGAACGATTTATTTTCATGTAAAAGGGACTTTAGATAAAGTAAAAATAATTAGGCATTTAACTGTATCTTGTGTGGTTATAATTTTAGCAATTGCCACAGCAAGATGGGTGTAATAAACTTGTTACATAGCTTATTATGTAATAAATTTAATAAAAAAATATGAAAAAATTTTATAGCTTATATCTTGTTTTAATTTCAATGGTGGTAGGTTTTTTGGCCGGTATTTTAGGTGCTTTAGTTGTGGAAGATAATATTTTAGATATAAAATCTTACACAGGAAATATCGATAATTTAAGTACGGGCGAATTAACCTTTAAAGACAGTGAGAAAACTTTTTATGATGTTTCCATGGATCATCTTCGAAAAAGTGTAGTAGGGGTTGCGCGCGCTAAAGAAGATTCTGATAATTTAACTGATAATTACTATTTACCGCAAGACATTATCGCTTATGGATTTGTTTTAACTGACGATGGTTGGGTTGTTACTCTCTCTGAAAACTTAAATAAAGAAATAAACAGTGAGTTAGTTGTTATCAATAACGGGCAAGTTTTTTCTTTTAAAGAAAAAATAGTTGACCCAGCAACAGGAGTTTTATTTTTGAAAGCAGAGGTTGAAGATGACAATTTAGAGGCAATAAAATTAGGAGATTCAAATAAACTTAATTTGCTTGATGACTTGATCGGATTGGATTTGTTTGGTGGTGTTTTACTGCACAAAGTGATTAGTTTGAATAATTTTGATAGTTTAATTCTGTCCAGCGAAAAGTTGGAGCGAAGGATGGTTATAGACGGGAAAAGCAATATTGGATCCCCTCTTATTAATTCGCACGGAGAAGTGACAGGGCTTGTTAGCAGCGGAGAAGGAGGAATATATAAGGCGATTTTTATAAATGATTTTAAAGACACAATAGGTCAAGTATTAAGAGGTAAGGAACTAAAAAGAATATTTTTAGGAATAAACTATATTGACCTTACAGAGTTTACTAAAGATAATAAAACAACAGATAATATATCAGAAAGTAAAGGAGCTTTGATTTATAGCGATAAAAGTACAGAGGCGATAGAAAAGAACAGTCCGGCAAGTAAAGTTGGCTTGAAATATAAAGATATTGTTATTTCTATTGAAGGAGAAGAGATAGGTACAAAAAAGAATTTAAGTGAGATAATTCAAGAGTATAAACCGGATACTGAGGTTGAGTTAGAAGTTTTAAGAAGCGGAAAAATTAAAAAAATAAAAGTTAAATTAGAAGAAATAAAAATTTAAAAATTATCAGCCTTTGGCTGAAAAGATTATTAACAAAAATTTCACTCTTATGAAAATTGCGATTAACGGCTTTGGCCGGATTGGTCGGGCTACATTTAAAATCTTGCTGGAAAAGCATAAAAATTTACAAGTAGTAGCTATTAATGACTTGACCGATAACGATACTTTAGCCCATCTTTTAAAGTACGATACTGTTTATGGAGTGTACGATAAAAAAGTAAAGGCAACTAAAACAAGTCTTGTTGTTGATAGTAAAAGTTATAAATCTTTATCAGAAAAAGATCCTGAAAAGCTTCCTTGGAAAGAGTTGGGAGTTGATATTGTTTTGGAGTGTACCGGTTTATTTCGTACTAAAGAATCAGCTGGAAAGCATTTAAAGGCCGGTGCAAAAAAAGTAATACTCTCTGCTCCGGCAAAGGACGATAAAATCCCAACTTATGTTTTAGGGGTTAACCATCAAAAAATAAAAAAATCTGATAAGATTATCTCTAATGCATCATGCACCACTAACTGTATTGCACCGATTACTAAAATTATTGAAGATAAAATTGGCATTAAAAAGGTAATGATGACAACAATTCACGCCTATACCGCCGGACAAAACTTGATTGATGGACCAAAAAATGATTTACGTCGGGCACGATCAGCCGCAGAAAATATTGTTCCAACAACAACCGGGGCAGCCATTGCCACTCAAAAAGTTATACCTAAACTTAAGGGAAAATTTGATGGGATTTCTGTTAGAGTACCGATACCGGTTGTTTCAATGAGTGATTTTGTTTTTCTTCTAAAGAAAAAAACCACCGAAGAAAAAGTGAACAAATTATTTGTTCAAGCCAAAAAACAAGCTCAGTGCAAAGGAATTTTAGACGCCACCGAAGAGCCGTTGGTGTCATCAGATTTTATTGGCAACCCATATTCGACCATAGTTGACTTACAAATGACAAAAATAGTGGACGGAGATTTGCTAAAAATAGTAGCCTGGTACGACAACGAATGGGGATACTCTAGCAGATTGGCAGATATGGTAAGCTTAGTAAGTTAAGATAAATTTATGCTTTATCTTAAAAAGCACCTTCGATTTATAACTCGCGTTATTATTATCCCGATTATTACCAGCATAATTATCCCTATGATTATTTTAGATTTTTGGGTTGAAATTTATCACCGTATTTGTTTTCCTTTGTGTAAAATTCCATATGTTAAAAGAAGAAGATATATTAAACTCGATCGATATAAATTAAAATATTTAACTTGGTTTCAAAAATTAGGGTGTGTTTATTGCGGTTATGCGAATGGATTGGCAAATTATTGGGTTAAAATGGCTGGCGAAACAGAGAACTACTGGTGTGGAATTAAGCATAAAGAAAACCCTGGATTTATTGAGCCTGCTCATCATAAGGAGTTTGCAAAATATAACGATGCAGTAGACTTTAATAATAAATATAAAAATTAATATTATGTTTTCATCTAAAAAAAGTAAGTGGCAGAAAGTTGTTTGGTTAATAGTTGTTATTGTTATGACTATGAGTTTGATCTTTTGGACACTTGGTCCTATTTTCATGTAGGTTTGTAATATGAAATGGAAAGTTAGAAAAAAAATTGATAAAGATTTTGCTCTGAAATTTCCTGAAGTTAATTCAATTATTTTACAACTTTTGAATAACCGAGAAATTACTGAAGAGCAAGAAATGAATGAATTTTTATCCCCTAGTTATAATTTATTAGGGGATGCTTTTTTGTTTTCTGATATGAAAAAAGCAGTTGAAAAAATAGAAAAAGCTATTCAAGAAAAGAAAAAAATAGTAATTTACGGTGATTATGACGCCGATGGAGTAACTTCAACTGCAGTTTTGAGTATTGGCTTAAAGCATTTAGGGGCTGAAGTTTCAATCTATATACCGGACAGAGAAAAAGAGGGGTATGGCTTAAACGAGCAGGCAATTAAAAAAATAAAAGAAAAAGGAGCTGAACTTATTATAACTGTTGATTGCGGAATAAGCAGTTTTAAAGAAGTGGAGTTAATAAAAAATTTAGGAATGGATATTAT
>Ga0257123_1002149_pt1 | contig 10890 bp, 9 predicted proteins | sample SI106_135metaG_FD_190185 | JGI IMG/M metagenome (GOLD analysis project Ga0257123, IMG submission 190185) | Marine microbial communities from Saanich Inlet, British Columbia, Canada - SI106_135 | ecosystem: Environmental > Aquatic > Marine > Inlet | place: Canada: British Columbia | collected...
TGGTAGATGATTCGCATCGCCAGCCTGTTTTTTATCGATAAGGGGGTTTGGACTACATGAGCTGGCACCACAACCCGTGTACCCCTGTCTTCGACGAGTTCAACGAAGTGCTCACTAATTCGTTTTTCCCTGGTACCTAGTATGAGTTGATGATATTCGATGACATCCTGAGTTTGATCGTTGTTTAGTTCCCTTGATTGAAAGTCATTTTGAGAATCGCGGGTCCACGCTACCTCTTTTGATTCATTGAAGAACCGTGCACATTCAAGAAGCTCCCAGTCCATGGGTTTAATTGGATGACTAAAGAGCCAATCCCCATTGCGCTTGAATCCGCAAATTTGAGCCCAGGGGAAATCGATCCAGGCAAATGCCCCTTCTTTGAAACTATTAATCGATTCTTGAATATCTTCCCATTCGAGATTTTTCATTGCGCCCCTCCCTGGCAGAAGGAATTAATGCATTCATTAAGCCAGGCTGACTGACCTTCAATCCTAATTTGATCATTTTCGTAGTATAGGCTGCTCTCGTGATCCAGCCATTTCAAATGAATTTTATCCAACCGCATTCTGCCCCTCCCTATGGATTTTTCACCGCCTACGGGTAACTGGCCCGTTAAAAGATCCCGAATGACCAGTAGGAATAGACCCACCTCAGATTGGTCGGGATTTTTTAAAGAGATACCAAACTTTAGTAACCCGGGGCAGCCATCTTTATCGTTGAGATCGGGAAAGAGAGGGCTTGATTGGAAAAGAGCCGTATCCATGGTTCCACCTGTGAATCGATCGATTTTTACCCTGGATTGTGTCTCGGATACTACCCCTTGAATTTCACCATCGTTCACAACGAGCTTTCCTCTGCGCGAATCCTTTTGTTTTCCTTCCACGCCGACATGACCAAAAATATTCCTCAAAACCCCATCCTGATTGGGAAAAAGTTTTAGAATCCGCTCAGTACGTGCTCTTAGTGCGCCTCTTAACGAAGAACCCGGTAAATAATACTGATTGTCCTTCCATTTCATTGACATTGCGTCTGATTCATCGCCAGAACTAACATAGTCACGAATCAAGAGAGAATCCTCGATTCGGGCTTCGATGTCAGCATAAAATGTCGGCTGATTGAACTCTTTCAAAGGTGTATTTAATTGCCAGACTTTGCCGTTCTTTCGAAGCAGCCAGTCTCTTAACTCATTTTGAAGGCTTAGATCATAGGTTTGGATGGAGAGACTTGAGATCATGCCCTTTCCAAATCCGCAGCCGGCGGCTGCACCTAATCGGAAAGAATCGCTGTTTAGGAATACTGTAAAGAGGGTGATTAGTTCTTCGGCTTCATTTTGATTGTCTACCTCGGACTCCAGCTCTACCCTAAACGCAAAGACCTGTCCTACCGGTACTACCTGGAAATCAAATTTGCCGCGATCTTCTGCCATGCCGCGCGAATTATTGATCCTGACACCATCGCGAATCATCACAGGAGCGTGCCCGGTACAGAAGGCATCACCCACAATCAGCCTTGATTCACTACTGTCCTCACCTTCAACATAGCCAAGCCATTGGTCGGCGAGTTCAGATTTACTGCAGTCCGTTAGCCAGTGTCGGAATATGCCGGTCAGACTGGTTCCAGGCACAAAGGGCTTGCCTTCACTATCTATCAATACGTCAGAATCAGTTACGTCATCTTTGCCTGAACCGATTCTTAATCCACTCGCTGTTTTCCATTGAAAGGTCACAATGTAGCGCAGTGGGCGAAAGTACCTATTTTCAGCATTCATGATTTCTCCCCCTTTAACTCTCGTTCTAAACGCACCTGTTTTTGCCAGGAGAACAAGAGCTCCATCAGTAGGGATGAAGCTGTTTTTCTAAGAAATGATTCATCATTTTCTAGTTTGAACTCTTCGTTAAGCGGAAACGTTAAATCTCTGAGTTCGTTTCTGATTATTTTGGGAAATTTATTAAAAAACTCGAGTATAGAGTTATTACCTACAAAAGAGCCAGTGAGCTTGATTTTAGCCTCGGGCTTGAAGTCATCCAATTGTTTTGTAAACCTGTCCAAATCGCAGTCTACAGCCCGCAGAACCTGGACCATCCGGCCAAGCAGGGAACCGTTCAAACGGTGGTTTGAGCTTAATTCACGCTCGAAAATAACCTTGGCTGTCAGTGAGTGCTCTACCCTGGATTTAATAATATCTACAAGCAGAGCAGGAGGCTTGCCCGGGGGCTTGGGGATCCTTTGATCAGGTTCGTTTACATGGAGAACTGACGCCAATTTCAGGAGCTCGAATCGACCTGAGCCGGCATGTTTGTTCCAGCCGTGACCTCCCAGTAGGAGGCTATTGATAACATTAGCGGCCTTTGTGCCGGGAACATCGTTTTTGCGCTTTAAAGATAGGACTGTACCAGCGCTAAGCGCGTTGCGGGTCTGGTTTCTTTGGGCTTTAACTGCTTGATAGGTATAAATTGGTAATTGGGTACCAAAAATACCCTTGATGTCCCAGAGTTCTCCAAAGCACTTCTCAACTTCAGAGATTGAATAATGATCCACACCCGTTGATTGAGCAGACGGAACCCAGTGAGAGCGGCAATAGAGATTGATCTCATCCTGATCTTCCTCGACAACATCGAATTCCGGGTCTTGGGGAGGCGTAATATTTAGGATATCTAGTCTGCCGTACTCAGCCGAGCGGGAACGTCCTGCCCAAATTGACTTTGAGCCTTTTAGCAGGTCTTGGATTACTTGTAATTCAGCTGGTTCACCATCAATTTCCATTCGAAAGGATGTCCCTGCAGCGAGGGCATTGTAGTGGAAAATCATGCCCTTTTCGGATGTGCCTAGACTGCGGTCGCGTTTGTGATGAAAGCTATCTCGAAAAAGATGGACAATAGGAGTGAAAGTGTTGTCCTCAATCACTCCAATTCGACTGTCCCTGATATACTGCTGTCCCACTTCTGGTTCATGATCAAGAAATGAAATCAGCATGGCAGGTTCAGATTTTTTCACACGATAACTTGATGGAAGCGCCTGGGACATCAGATCTTTATCTACAATCTTCAGAGTGGGATAAGAATCATGAAATCGAATATTTCCAAGTCCAAGAAACAGCTGCCGGAATGTATCATCACGGTGAGCCTCTTTGATACCCGGGTTTTTACGCAGCCACATATTGGCAAATACTCCTAGAACCACGCGGCCGGGAATATAGTTAAATGAAGAAACGGTATTCGGTTCATTTCCAGGGCTCATGAGCAGCAAGGGTTGCCGCGCAATTAAATCAATTTGCAGCCTTTTGATCATGTTTACTCCTTAAACCAACGGTTCATCGAGTCTTCAAGTATGGAGTCTCCATCTGCTGATTGAACCTCGCAGTGGATCCAGCCGTATCCCCTATTTCTCGAAGTCCCCCCCCTTCGCAAGTAAGAGGCACATACCGAGATAACTTCCGCCTGATTGCGGGTACAGTTCAGCGGAAGAACGAATTCTAGCCCCCTTTTTAGGCAGCGAATGGTTCTGAGGGATTTGTCACTCGCTACGCCTTCAGGGTCAATTGCCGTGGAAGATCTAAGCGTGGTAAAAAAAGAAAGAACCGCCTCTTTGTTTAAGGAGACTTTATGATCCTTTCCTTTTTGAGATTGGATAAATTTTAACCATTCCTTAACTTCCTCACTTTCCCTGAGGGAGGCATTATCAAAACGAGCGGAATTTTGTACTTCTGATCCTGCCTGGCCAAAGGCGGAATTTACCGCATTTTGAAAATCGGCCCCCAGGGTAAAACCCATTTCATCACCGGCCTGGCGAAGAAGACCCTTGATTCGACGGGCTGAGATTATGGGCAGGCCAGCTTCATCGGATTCGATATCGGTATCAATTAAATTCCCAAACGCAGCACCGCTGCTAAAGGAGCTGTCAGATTCAAGACAAATATGAAGCTGGTAATTTGAACTATTCGACACTGTATTCCTCCAGCATAGACTGAATTGTTAATTCCCGTATTTCATAGCTATCTAGAAATGGTGTTGACTTACCGCTATGCAATAGATTCTGACGTATTCCCCACAGTTCATCTGACTCGATATCTTCATTGCGGATTTTCCAGTTCCTCCTCTGGCTCTTCTGCTCGGCATCGGTCAGGTGGACTGCATTGCGCATTTCCTGAAACCATCCCCGGTTTCGGCTCTTGTGGCGGGTCAAAAATAACTGATGTTTTTTCCAGTCTTCCAGGCTAAGAGGTCTTTGGGTCAGGGAAATTCCCTGGGAGTTCATCTGCTGTTGTTTCCTTACTGCCTGGATATCACTACTTTCATGGCCGCGGATAACATGAAAGTCAAAGGCCGGCGTATTGTTGGTTTGACGAAAATGCTTCTTTGCATTGGTGCAGAGAACTTCGGCCATATGGTATGCCCGAAAGAACGGGTAGCTTGTCTTACATATGGTAATACCCGCACATGCTGTGAATTTGCCGTTGCTCTGGGTTTTAAATGCATTCATAAATTCAGCGGCGCTAAGTAATCCAAGACGGTATTCGCAAATCCAGGTAGCGTCGTCACCTCCGAGAATTACCGGCCGCAGGGGAAGTATATCTTCCTCCAGATCGAGCTCCTCAGACCAGAGTCTTCTCTGGGCCCGGAGCTTTTCAACCATGCCCTCAAAGGCCTTGCAGACCAGGGTAGAAAAAGCCTGGCTCAGTTCCCTCAGTTGATTCAAGCTGTCAGCATCAGCAATGTGTTGTCCGAGTCCATTTCCATCAGCATGGACGACGGCGATCCAGCTATCTCCCTGGGACTGTCCCATCTTGTCGAGCTCCGTTGGATATTCAAAGCCCTCGGGCGGCGGAATGACTTCACGGGATTGATGATAGTCTTTGAGCTTTAAGTAAGTTGGATGGTCAATAGGTGTTCCTGAAGATGCAGGGAGGAGCGCTTCTGAGGAGAGATGAGATGCGGCTCCTCCACCAAATCTACAGGTATCGTTAAAGCCAAAAATGGTTGGTCTGGTTCTTAATTTCAACGCTTTCTGCTGATCAAGACGGGAGAATAAGTTCGCCATGATTTCACGAAAGTCTTCACCGGCTGCATCGGGTTTTGCTCTGTCAGCAGCATATAGCACCTGCAAACCAGGGTAGGTTTCTAGGCAAAACCTGCTAAATTTCCTGATGAAAGCTGAAGCCTTGTCTTCGTCCTTGAAAAGTAACAAGGCATTACCGCCTCCGATATATCCTTTTTCAAAGCTGCCTGCATCTAGCTTGTCCTGGTGCAGGTCCAGTCCGAGCTCCTTAAGGATCTTAGCAAGGTCTGAATCGAAGAGTCTTGAAACTATGGATGAACCAGCAAGCGCCAGCCGTAAACGGTTTGAACCAAAGATATAGTTTTGGATACCGCTGGTTGCCATAAGCAGCCAGGAAACATTTTCATTAGCACTCATAATAAATAGTCCTCACAAATCTTAATTAGGCGGTTGGTAACTTTCTCCCTGCTGCACCAATCTTCTAGCCCTACTATGTCCAGCTTTGAAAAAGAGGGTTTATCAAGGCTGGTTAAATCTTTTTCAAGGTCTGAAGACTTGCTGAGATCTAGGCCGCAAAACATTATTGCCCGAGCATGATCCCCTCCGAACTGCCGAGCCCGATGAATAGCTTCAAAAGCTTTAGATTTGACCATAGATCTTTGTGAACTTGACGTGACAGAAATCAGGACAAGGCACCATCCTAATCTCATGAAAATGTCAATTTCAGGATCCTGACCCGTATTGCCGCCCGTTCTTAAAATGGGACGTACCCAGGTATTTTCCGCAGTTTCTACACCAGGGTTTTGAACCTTAAAGTCCTCAAGATGGTTTTGAATTAGAAGTTCAGTCCACTGTCCTTCTAAATACTTTAAAGTACTTCTCCATCTTTTAGCCTGACTACTCTTATCAGCTTTTCTAATAGCATGGTCAGGGGTAAAAGGATGCTCCTGTGAAAGCTCTTTTTCAGATAGGAGGGCATCTATGAGATTTTTCAGCTGATTTGAATCTCGGATAAAGCGCTGAAGACTCTCACCCTCAGAAATCTCGAGTTCATTCCATCTATCCTTTTTATTAGCATCAAATCTTGGCATTTTTTGGGATTCCCCAAGGAGAACCTTCAAGGCCCCGGGATCGAGTTCTTTCAAACAATTCTTAATAAAACTGGCTACTGCGTCTTCACCTCCGCTTTCCATACTAAATCCATGACACTGGATAATGTGTTTAAGCTGAATACTTTCCGGCACAAATACGGTTTGCGGCAGGTCATCAGGAACTGTAGAAATAAGCGCGGGTCCTCGTTCTTCAAGATATGAAAGTTCGGCTCCCATGGAATTACCGATCTCTGATAGAAAGACCGACATCCACTTTTTCCCCCCGGTAAAATTCACGTGAATGGAATTTTTGTCAAATGAGTTGAACACGTCTTCGATTTCACGCCGGTTGACCCCGAATTCGCGATGCAGTTCTGAGCTGATGTTTTTCTGAAAAAATTGAACTTCTCTTTCCGCGAGTACTTTTACAAGCGCCTTGAGACTATCGGAAATCTGCCGCGTATCTTCTGTACTAACAATGACGACTTTATCTAAATCATCGCAGTGCTTAATGCAATGCAGAATGGTAATGAGATTGGGTAGAGGATTTGATCCGCTTAAAATGATGAGTGTTTCCATAGTATTACTGTCTTAATTCAACCTGACCAAATCCAAAAACTCTGTTTTTTCCAAGGTTTATATGGGGTAGTAAAGAGAGATAGGGTGTCAGGTCTTTGAGGGCTTCTCCCTGTAGTCGGAAGCTTCCCATAACCCCGCCCATTGCTATTTTCTTACCCTGTCTGTTGGAGTGGCGAATAACAGGCTGCCAATGGAGATTGCGTTCCACTATTTGCAAATCCGCAGATTTTTCAAAAAACTCTGCTTTTTCAGGAAGCTCTAAGCAGCCGACGTAGGGCTCTAAGCCCTCGAGGGTGTGATAGAGACACTTGAGGAAATCCAGCGGTTCCATTTCTTTGCCCACAAAACGCTTATTAGCCCTGATACGGGTGGGCGTGACTAATTCGAGGATTAGATCCTTGGTTTCTTGAGGTTCTATGACAGTTTCGGGAATGGGCTCAAGTTGTTCCCTGAGACATTGAGTTTCACGGTCATAAATTTGCGTACCCCGGTGGAGAACACCGGTAACTTCAAAGCCGATATTTCTTCTGGTTAAGCCCTTGCCGGCCCCCGTTCTGATGAAAGCAAACAGAAAATATGGCAGACTCTTTACGTTATTGCCCATTAGCACCAGGTCAAATATCAGCAGATCTCCCCGCGATAAATTTCGTCGTTCATCACGGCAGTTAATAAGGTAAGGGTGGGGAACATCGCGCTGGTTACCCTCGAAAAGTCCCCTTGATTCAAAACAAACAAAATAGGGGCAAGACCTGGTAACCGGGCATATATCGCAGTCACCGTCTTGTTTAACACATGCGGCTTGTTTAAACTGCAGCCCCATCGCTCCACGGAGCATGGAGCCCTTGAACCTGGGTGCTTTCAAGTCACCTTTGATCTCAAGGGCGACTTCAAATCGGTATATAGGTAAGTTACTAGTCATATCAGCAAGCATAACTAATTCCCGTTTGGGCCAAATTCGTTACAAAAGTCACCAAGTATTCCATTTGACCTCAGGCAATTTTTGAGTCTACTCCTACGCACCGGAAACTTCCATTTCTGGCAATAACTTCTTTTCTCTAACATTAAAAAGCAGCATCTCGAATTAAATAGCAGCTTCTAGAATAGCTATAGTCACATTATGTACATACGGACATGGAAAACTTCATAGAGCTCTTCTGGAGTTTCCGCGTTGGCTGCATCTGTTATTCCTTGAATCGCAAGGTTCAAGGCTCCAGGGATCTTTTCCCCGTTTGATTTTTCAAATGTTATCCAGGGAGGTACCATATAAGTCCCCTTTGGACATTCTATTTCTGCATCCTCCGTTAGTGCCATGACGTGGTGAATTGTCTCTTCATCAGCAGTTGTCTTTTTGTTTTCATCAGGTGTCATATGTTGTCCTCCTAACGTAGTCACTGGGCCAGGCGAGATCAAAACTGGGAATTTTTTTCAAAGGTTGAAGAATTCCCAATTTCCACTGGACCTGTTCCAGAGCACTTCACGAGGAGGCCCTTATCTTTTTTCCAGAACCCCATGAGTTAGAGCCGATTATCTTCGGATTAAATATTGACCAGATTATTCACGGGTCTTTGGGCTTTTTTGCTTTGATAGCCCTTTCTGTCATGCTTTTTTCCCTCATATTATTTTTAGCTGGATTGGGGTCTGGAAGACCCCATGATGAATAGTTGAATGAATTGGGTTTTGTATGGGCATACTAGATGATTATTGGCTTCATGAAGAGACTATTGACCGCGAAGAGAGGCAAAAAGAAGAGGATAAGATGCGCGAAGAGGAGGAAGAACGACGACGAAAAGAAGAAGAGCGTGAAGAAGAAGAGCGAAGAAGGCGTGAGGGGGAAGAGCGCGAAGAAGAACAACAAAGAAGGCGTGAAGAGGAAGAGCGCGAAGACGAAATAAGACGCCGCCGTGAGGATGACGAATACAGTTGATTTTAGCCGTGAGTGAACCTAAAGGTCCAATCGTTTCTGCACTTCCATTTAATATGCCTGTGTCACGTGATCGATCTTGATGGCCTTGAATCCCCACTCACTTCGTTTTTTGTTGTAATTAAGGATGGCGAGACCTGCAACTCTATCGCCGTCATTAATTCGATGTTTTTTCATATGTGGCCCCGGGATAAATATTCCTTCACGAGTGAAACCCATGCCATTGCCTTCTCGAACTATCCCATCAAAAGGAACTAATAGCGATTTAGGTACCGGTTTATCAGTTCTTTCAGCCTTCAGCGCTTGATACCGTATCCCGTCTTTGGTTTCAGATCGCGCCAAACGAAGTGCAATGGCACTGCCTTCATTGAAAGTATCTTCAAGTTCTGAGAATCTAATCAATCCATCCACCCTCCGATCTACTACGAAGTGGATGACTTCTTTATTTGTATTCACATGATCCACAATACCTATGAACTCTTGAAAGATATCCCATTTGTCAGACGTCGTCCTGCATTCGAGGGCGTAAATTTGAAAGCGTTCCCTTTTGTCAAACTCGCCCTTTACTTTGATCGGTGTACCCGGTACCGGGCTATCAATAGTGAACTTTGATTCCGGAAAAACTACTTCCAGAGGGAAAGGAGAAGATTTTATGAATACTTTGCGCATCGTTAAATCCGGATTTGACTTGGTAAAGAATGTGTCCCCTAGCAGCCCGGAAATCCAGGGCAAATCTCTTAGTAACAACGCTTCCGCATTGGGTGCGTGCTGCAGATAAAACTGATGATTTGACTCAACCGGGGAAGTCGTTTCGTACCAGGATTGGGACTGCAGAAGCCGGGCATTTTCAGAGACTTTCTGGTTATGACTCTTTCGGTAGTTTGCGATTTCTTCTACTTCGAATTTAGCACGGGCATAGTCCTCAGAAGCAGCTAGCAATTCGGCGAGTTTAATTTTTACCTTTCCAACGAAGTGGATATCATCAGAGCAAAGCAAAGCCTTGCAGTAGCAGCCAAGTGCCTTACCCGATTCCATTCCTTTTGAAATATCGCCGAGTAATTCCCAGGCGTGGTAGCTAGACCGCTGCTCTTTAAGGACTTTGATTCCAATTGAAAATGCTTCCTCGCCTTTTCCGAGTGCATGGAGCATGTGTACCCTGGTTAATTTTAACCAGTCTTTACCAGGGTAGCGCTCAAGATACTTATTAATGAAAGGAAGAACATATTTAAGTTCTTCTTTTGCGTCTCTGAGAATAGCGTCTTTGCCGGCCTTCTGCAGCACTTGCTCAGCAAGAGAGGGAATAGCCTTTCCATCTTTTTCTACAGATTCATAGTCGTCACTCTCTAGATGTTCAAGATTCCATTCTCTGGCAAAACTCCCCATCTTTAGTTTGTCATTTTTGGCCAGGTCATTGGCTAACCTGAGGATACAACTGTGCAATCGAGATGGTTTCTCTACCTTCAGCATCAGGTATTTGTGTATATAGTGCTTTGCCGTCTCAAAATCAGGAGCGTCCTGGTTTATCAATAGTTTCGCCAGATAATACAGCTCCCAGGCTAGTCCAGTCCTCGCCTCCTGTGAGTCATTACCCGATTCGATAACCTGTCGATAAATTTCGGCGGCTTCCTTCCTCTTTCCAGCCTTACTGAGTTCCTTTGCTTCGAAAATCAACTTCCCATAAGGGTTACACAACTTGAGCGCATATTCTTTTTGGCTGCTAAGAATTTTATCCCATGGATCAACCCTGATCTCTTCAAGCTTTTTTCTATAAGGCGTAAGATTGTGACTCTGGCCGGTCTTTGCCTCGCGCTTAATTAAATCAATTAAACACCAGGCATAAGCTTTGAGGTTCCATGCATCTGTGCTGTTCTGCTTAATAAGTTCAATTGCCATTTCATATGCCTTGTCGATTTCTCCGCGCTTGCGGGCTGCAAATACCTCCTTACTCGTGATCACTTGTTGAATTCCTCAGTAAATATCGATTCAATTTCTAAGAGGAAAGTTTCTGAGGAACAATCGCTAAGAAGCGGTTTACAACTTGTAAACCGGTGCTTGCTGTTGTAGTGAATATCAAAGACTGCCATTTCCCCGCTGCGTAGGAAAGTATAGCGCTGCATCCACGGCTTTGATTGAACGGAATGGATTTGAACCCCCTTTGCTTCTGTCAATAAGGTCAGTCTCTTGTGAAATTCTTCAAGATGTTCTTTTCCAAATTCAAATTGAGTGTCAGAACTTCGAGCTTTCGGGGCAATTAGTTCTCCTTTGAGAGGCAAGAAGAGTTCTAGAGCACTAGCACTAAGCTCA
>Ga0257123_1002150_pt1 | contig 10890 bp, 10 predicted proteins | sample SI106_135metaG_FD_190185 | JGI IMG/M metagenome (GOLD analysis project Ga0257123, IMG submission 190185) | Marine microbial communities from Saanich Inlet, British Columbia, Canada - SI106_135 | ecosystem: Environmental > Aquatic > Marine > Inlet | place: Canada: British Columbia | collected...
TAAATTTTCTACCTATGAGAAAGTCGAATCAACGAAAAAATGTTGCAAGTAGTATTGCCAACCAAGGAAAACAAACCGGGCGAACGCGAAGCGGTAGGAGAAAACAACCCACGAAAAAACAGAAAAAGGAAACACAGGCAGCGGCCACGCGAACTGCTAATTTCAGCAATGTCCAAACAAGGGGACAATTTCTGTCCAGTGGGAGAGGTGGAAGAATGTTTTACTAATCCAGTAAATCTATAAAAGTGAGGGACTGCACAATGCATATCTCACTTTTTTTTCTATATAGAAGCTCATGAGCGAGATTTGGCTGCCTTGGCTGGTGCTGAAGCGAGCGAATTCCTCTTTGGAGGGGGGCACGTGGGGGGAGGCGAAGCCGCCAGCCCGCGAACTAAAAATCCGCATTCTTCGGCGTCCGCGCAAACGGAATCACGTCTCTGATGTTTCCCATTCCTGAGATGTACTGAATCAGTCGTTCAAAGCCGAGCCCGTATCCAGCATGTTTCACACCACCGTATTTTCTGAGTTCTCGATACCAATCATAATCTTCTGGTTTGAGCCCCATCTCCTTAATTCGTGTATCAAGAATCTCGAGTCGCTCTTCTCGTTGCGCTCCTCCGATGATTTCTCCAACCCCTGGAACCAGTAAGTCCATCGCGGCTACCGTTTTTTCATCTTCGTTGAGTCGCATGTAGAATGCCTTAATGTCTTTTGGATAATCAATCACGAAGACTGGTTTTCCGAGCTTCTTGCAAATGTGCTGCTCGTGTTCACTCTGCAAATCAATCCCCCATTTCACTGGGAATTCAAATTTCTCTCCTGATTTTTCCAAGAGTTCCACTGCATCGGTGTAAGTCATTCGTTCAAACTTTGAATCAACAATGTTTTTCAAACGATCCAAAATTCCTTCATCGATAAACTTATTGAAGAATTCCATCTCCTCTGGAAGCTCCTTCAAAACATACTTGATGACGTATTTCATCATCGCCTCGGCGTTGTCCATGTTGTCATTGATGTCGGCAAATGCAATCTCGGGCTCCATCATCCAGAACTCTGACGCGTGCCGAGAGGTATTTGAGTTCTCTGCTCGGAACGTTGGTCCGAAAGTATAAATCTTTTGAAAGGCGAGTGCGTAGGCTTCTCCCTGAAGTTGTCCACTCACGGTCAATCCCGCTGGTTTGCTAAAGAAGTCCTTGGAGAAGTCCACTTCTCCGTCTTTTGTCTTTGGAGGATTCTTCAAGTCCAATGTCGTCACCTGAAACATTTCCCCCGCTCCTTCGCAATCACTCGTGGAGATAATTGGAGTGTGCACATACACAAATCCTTGTTCTTGGAAGAACGAATGAATCGCGTGAGAAAGTACTGATCGAAGTCGAAATACGGCTTGGAAAGTATTCGTCCGTGGTCGCAAATGTGCGATTGTTCTGAGATATTCGAGTGAGTGTCGTTTCTTTTGCAAAGGAAAATCCACATCCGAATCTGCTTCCAGTGAAACACTCGTCGCTTTGATTTCAAATGCCTGTCCGCCACCTTGGGATTCTACTAATTTTCCTTCGATATTGATCGCTGCTCCGATCGGGAACTTCGCAATCTCGTCGAAGTTGGAAAGTTCTTTTTCAAACACCACCTGCACCCCTTGGAAAAACGTTCCGTCATTGAGTTGGATGAATCCAAATGCATTGGAAGACCGCACCGTTCTGATCCATCCAGATATCTGGATATCGGAATCGAGGTGCATTTTTGTTTCTCGATATAATGCCTTAACGGTGATTTTTTCTGCCATGAGGGTGGTTTTTTATTCTTATGAATTGTGCTCAAAGACGCAGGAAAGTCAATAATCTTGACCTTTTACACTTTTTTATTAGAGTGCAAAAAAATAATATTTAAAGATATGGAAAACGACGCAAACGGAGACAGTCAGTGGGGACTCCTTATGAATGAGATCAAAGAGCATCCTGAAAATTTTGCAGGAAAACTAGAAACCATAGACATCCCTGAAGCTGTGGAGGGCGTTGTAGGTGAAAGTTGAAATTATACAGAAAAGTGTTATTAATAAACAAACGCTAAAAAGAAATAACGAATGCTGGATTCTCGCTTTAATATTAGTATTGCTGAAAAAGAAGGAGCCCTTCCCCCGCTTTCTTTAGCTGAGGAAGAAATCGAAAATCTGGAACCTGAAGAAAAAACATCATGGCTTCGAGTCATGCGTAAAGAATTTTCTGATTGGTGGAATGATGTCGAAGAAGAGTCCTTAATCCCGGAAAATACTGTCCACCTTGGGGATTCTGTCGGAGCTTTTAAAGAACTTCTTGCGCTACTTGATATAAAACAAGGCGCTACAAGCCAGGGGAAAATTGGAGAGGCTCCAAAAAATGGGACTGTCGATGATCGTCTATCTATTACTGAATCTAGTTTCGATGTTCCTGCCGATCTTTCTGATGAAAAAATTAAAGAGTTTTTTAAGATCCTTGAGAGTGTTCAGCAAATCTCAAATTCAAAAAATCAGGAAGCTGTCGTAATAGTCCATGGTGTTAAAAAAAGGCTTTCTGCGGTTTTTACAGAATTACACGATGTAGACAACTCTCTCGTGAAAACAAAAGAGCTTATTGCCGAGGAAATTATCCCTCGAGGAAGAGATGTCGATCTTACAAAATTAGAAGGATACGATTCAGATACCGGTCGTGTTGATATGTCTGAAACAATCGATCCAGAAACCAAAAAAAGAACCATTACCGTTCCGCTTTTTAAAGAAAAGATAACAAAAGAAATAATTAAAGGCGTTTTTAGAGATAAAAAGCTCGTTGATTCTGATAGTCTCGAAGAAGAAGCGCAAAATATTATTTTCACGCTCTTTCCAAAAGAAATGGAATCTTATTTTACTGATGATTTTGTTCTTGCCTGCGTAAATGCCTTTCGGAATCACGAAATAACCATTCCGAGTTTTGATAAATTTAAGGAAGAACGACGAGAACGGGTTATGAAAAAATTGTTTATAATCCTTGAAAACAATCTCAGCCAAAACGATCTTAAAAATGGAGAGTGGAAGGATTTTCTCGATAAAGTTGAGGGATATATTCAGGAAGGAATCATCCTCTCTACGGACAAACTTTTCTTTAAAAAACATTTACAGAAACAAGCGAAAACATGTGGATTAGTTATAGAAAACCTTTCATAAAAAATTTATGAAACAAAAATTTGAGTAATTACAAAAGGATGATAAAGTTTGGGGAAACTATGTTGAAAAAGCGGAAAGGCTTATTACACGTCCTTGGTGAAAAGGAAAAGGCGGAGGTATTTTGGACCTTTGCTGATAAAAAAAACTCTGATGGGGAGCATGAATTTGAGTACCAAAAAAATATGCTCTTCTGGATGATGCAATCGTTTAAATTTTCTCGAAGAGATCTAAAGCGGATCGAAACCGTGGTCGAGTTTTTGGGAGAACGATACCGAGATAAAAATGGGAAATTCGATCTTCGCGGAAGTGCTCTCAACTTTGTATCTGGGAATAAGGAACCCATGGTGAATCACCCCATTGGTGTGGCTATCATTGCGTTAGCGATTCTAGACGAAGGAAGACGAAACAAGCGTGTTTCTTCTCGAAATAAGTCTGAACTCAAAGCTTTGCGAAGGAAAAAACGAGCCATTGTTTTCTCTGGAATGCTCCATGATTTTTGTGAAGACAAGAAGGGCGGAGAACATTGTATTCGAGAAATTTTAAGTGAAATAAAACTTCCAAGAAAAGAGGTGGAGCTGATTATTGATACTGGAAAAGTTCTTACTCGGCGAAGGACAAACCCAACTCGTGAATCATCTGAAGATTATATCCTCCGTATTTCACATTGTGGAAATCCAATTGCGCCGTTTCTCAAGGGGGTCGACATAATCCATAATGCACTTTCTCCGCATAAAGATACGCAGAAAGCAAAATACAAATCCTGTTATATTGAATTTGTTCTACGCCGATTTCCTTTTGTAGGATTTGTACTCCCAGACTGGACTCGCGAAAAAATCTATGCAGAAAACGAGTATCTCCGAGCAGTCGTTGAACGATTTACGAATGGAGAGCCATTACCTCACAAGAAAACTTCTCGCAAAGGCTGAAATCTTCCCCGCTCCCATAAACAATAATATGTCTCCCTCGTGGAGATTTTTTTGAAATTCGAGTGCCTCTTCTTTTGTTTGTACGAAACTGAAAGAAGACTCTGCGGTGATGAAATTCTCAACACCGAACTTCTTATCTTCTTCACTATCACGCGCTTCGTAGATCGGAAAGAGTGCCGTGTAGTCTGCCAATCGAAGGGCTTCTACAAATTCAGGAAAGAATGTTTTCGTTCGAGAAAATTGATGCGGTTCATAGATGAGACCAATCTTTGCCTCTGGATATTTCTCTCGAAGCCCTGATAACGTGGCTCTGATTTCTGTAGGATGATGACCGTAATCATCGTAGATATGGATCCCTTCAATGGTCGTTAAATGTTCTTGCCGACGCCCAGCTCCTGTGAATTTGCCGAGTCCTTTTTTGAAAGGCTCCAGCTTTAATTCTAATTTGTGCGCCAACGCCAATGCCAATGTCGCGTTGTCGTAATTATGCTGTCCTTTGATTTTGAGGATCTGCTCCCAACTGTTGGGGCTTTGTGAGGGAATCGATAATTTCTCTCCTTTGAATTTCTCCAAAGCTCGCTCCGCCCCCTCGTCTCCTCGGTGGTAGATGACCAGTTTCGCGTCGGCAACAAAGTCTTGAAATGCTTTGAAATAGCTCTCTTCTGTCGGATAACTATCGGGATGATCCCATTCGACGTTTGTGAGAACGACAATTTGAGGTTTGAGATATTGGAAATTGTTTCGGTATTCACAGGCCTCGCACACCATCCAATCGTTTGTTCCGAGATGGAAGTTTGAACCGTTGAACTCAGACAATGTTGAACCTACGAAAAATGTCGGATCAAATTGTGCCCCTTTCATTCCCGCCGCAATCATCCCACAGGTGGTTGTTTTCCCATGGGTTCCGGTCACCGCAATGGTGTGAAACTCTGATGAGAGTTCTCCCAAGAACTTAAAATAGGACATCTCTCTCAGTCCTTTCTCTTTGGAAAAAACTCTCTCTGGATTGTTCTCGTCAACGGCCTCCGTGTAGACCACAAGATCACAATCTTCTGGAACATTTTCTGCTTTTTGTGGGATAGAGACGGTGATCCCCGCTTTTTCTAGCGCTGGAAAAATCTCACTTTCCGTGATATCTGACCCTGAAATAATATCTCCTCTTTCTTTACAAAACTGAGCTACACCCGAAATTCCTATTCCACCGATTCCGACGAAATGGATTTTCATCGAACGTTTTGGTTGTAAGAAACTCCTTTCAATTGTTTGGCTGGCCAGGCTCTGTATTCCGATTTGAAATGACTGTTTTTCACTTCTCCATTGTTTTCAATTCGTCGAATCCACTCTGCTTTGAACCCGTCATGTGCTTCTCCGATCTCTTGTATTTCCCCGAACGGCAAGTCCTCTGATTCGTAGACAATGGCTGCTGGAGCTTCTTTGTAGTCAGAAATATAAGGACCAGAAAGAGAAACCTTTCGTCCGTCATCAGTTCCATAAAACACGAAGAATAAATTATCTCCTTCTGTGAATGTCTGAATCAACATCGCGCCGGGCGTGTCGTTTCGGAAACTCATATCAAGTGCTCCGATGTAAATCGCTGCATCCAGTCCATACGGTTTGTAGTACGGCACGGCGTAGGAATGGTTTCGTCGCTGACGAATCGCGAGTCCTCCCGATAGCGCTGCTCTGAATGCTGTTGTCGATACTTGGCAGACACCTCCTCCAAGTTCCTTTTCTGTTTTATTCCCTTTTATCACGAGCTCTCTCACGAATCCATCTTCTTCTTCCACAGATTCGAGAATGTTGTTAAATGAAAAGATTCCTCCTCGCGGAACAATCACTCCGTTGAATTTTTGGGCTCCTGCGATGATGTTTTGTCGTCTAGATTCTGATGATCCAGTGAAGTTCGATTCTCCCACCGCAATAATTTCTTGGATTCCTTTTTCCGATAAATCTGGGTGTACGACTACGTCAGAGAAGATTTTTTCTGCGGGTACGTGCACAAATCGCAAGTCCGTCTGCAGTGCTTCATTCATCAATGCAATCAATCGATCGAGTTCTATTTCGAACCCATCACGAGGCGTTCCGTCGAATACAATCTCTTTATCTTCCATGAGAATCTCCACCGATCGCTTCTCTTTTTTATCGCGAATAATCGATGTTGATTTCAAGAACTCTTCGAGTTTTTGTGGAGAAATCGTGGTGTAAAAATCTGTTTCGATTACGAAAAGTCCGTCTTCCACGGGAAGATTGTCCCCCATGTCTACGGGAATTCTATCCTCTCCTATGATGAGAAAGTGTTGTGCACTTTGTTGTAAGAGCTCTGGCTGTGCCTCGAAATTGAGCGTCAACATTCGGTCCTCAAAAATAAGATTCAACTCTTCCCCCTGACCGGCAAACGCGGTTGAAAAAAGACAGAGTCCGAGGAGAAATATGAGCTTTCGCATCACTTGGGAATCTAGAGAAAATAGGGAAAATGGCAACTTATTCGGCAGGGATTTCTTCCTCTTCTGTCGCATCTTCTTCCGTTTCTGGAGCAATGGCTTCTTCGTCGGTTTCAATCACCTCTTCTTCCGATAAAATCGCTGTCATTTCGTCAGTCCCCACTAAATCGAGTGCCCGAGAGAGAACCGTGTCGGTTCCGTTCTCGAAGTCTTCATCTGAAATCTCAATAACTTCATCTGGATCGATCCCAACTTCGTGAATTGATTTCCCGTCCGGCGTCAGCCATTCGGCAATCGTTACTTTCAAACTTGAACCGTTAGAAAGTGGAATCACATTTTGCACGGATCCTTTTCCAAACGTCTTCTTTCCAAGAAGGAGTCCTCGTCCGTGGTCTTGTACCGCTCCTGCAAAAATTTCAGAAGCTGAGGCACTTCCTTCATTCACAAGAACAATCAATGGCATCTCAAGGAACGTACCATTCCGTCCACTCATGATGTCTCCAGAGTCTCCAAACTTCCGTCCTTTGGTCCGAACAATGATTGCTTCATCGAGGAATTCTGAAGCAATTTGCACACATGCATCGAGCAATCCTCCTCCGTTATTTCGGAGATCAAGAACAATCCCTCGTGGATTTTGAAGTAAAATTTCTGCGGTAATCCCTTGAAACTCGCTCACGATATCCGTTCCAAATTGCGCCAAGCTCACCACTGCAACGTCATCATTCATTTCCCATTCGAGCGTTTTTACAACGATGTTGTCTCTCACAATAGTAATTTCAAGTGGGTTCGTTTCTTCTTCTCGGATGATTGAGAGAACGACCTTCTCCCCTTTCGGTCCACGAATCTTCATAACCGCTTCATCGATAGAAATATCGTGCGTTGGTTCGTCGTCAATTTTGAAAATAACATCTCCTGATTTGAGTCCTGCCATTTGCGCAGGCGACCCTTTGAGAGGCGTTACGATAAGCAGTTGTTTATTCCGAATCGCAATCTCGGCTCCGATACCTTCAAATTCTCCTGCAATATTTTCTTCAAATTTCTTGGTTTCCTCTGGTGTCATAAACACCGTGTAAGGATCTCCGAGCGAACGAATCATTCCTTTAATCGCTCCATAAACTTGGTCTTCTACCGCGAGTTTTTCTTTGTACAAATAGTTCTCTTCCATCCCGTTCCACGTTTCCCAGAACAAAGAGAGATCAATATCTTTTGGTTTCGTGTTCTTTTTAACCTTCAGTTTTGGCTCTTCAACAACGACAGGATCGGTGTCTGGAATTGCAATTTCAACGCTTACAGCCGGTTCATAGTCTGCGTTCTTCTGGCTCAAGCTCCATCCAAGGAGGAATCCCAAAATCGGAAGAATGAGGAAAAGAATCAATCGAATGTTTCTTTCGTAATAAGGCATATTTAAAAAGTCAGTAGAAAATCAGACTTACTGCGTGAGATGGTACAAATCTTTCACAATTTTGCAATTGACAGCTGCTTTGTTTCTGGTCGCGGAGTTATTTAATTAATCGGTAGAAGCCGACCAAAAGTGCGAAGGTAATCATGAAAACTGCGTTTAAATTGTGCGGTAAGTTCAGTTTTGCGCGACCCAAAGCGCTCATCTTGTTTTAACAAATGAAGATATTTCGTGACGTTTTGTGGACGAATTGTCTGCAAGTGTGCGGTGACTTTGTCTGCGTAATCTGGGGAAAGAAGGGTCAATGCGGTTCGCAAGATATTGTAATCCACCTCATTCCAGGAGATTTCAAAAGTTCTTTTTCGTTCCCATGAGTGGGCTATCCCCGCTCGTGGTGACATCGTCAGGTCATACCCTAATCGCCATAAACGAAGCGAGTATTCCAAATCTTCTCGTCCCCATTTCATAAGTCCTGAGTCGAATCCTCCCGTGCTTTCAAACATTGCACGACGAATTCCGAAGCACGCTCCGGGGATTGCGGGCACTTGTTGCACTTCTGTTTTACTCGTTGGAGCAACCCATGTTGGTTCGAGAAGAAGGTCTTTAATCGTATAAATATACGCCACTCGATTCGCTTCTTCTAGGTATGGGATTTTAAGTGTTGCGGCTCCGACTTTTTCGTTTTCCAGTTGCAGTGCGAGTTCCGACAACCAACTCTCTTCTGTTGGAATCATGTGAGAATCAAGAAAAACAAACAAATCTCCGTCTGCATTTTTCGCCCCTTCGTTCCGTGCTTTTGCCGCTCCCACAGAGGTTGGAAGGGAAACCAGTTTCACATTGGGAACACCGTTTTTTAAGAAATCACACGAATTGTCCGTACATCCATCCGCAACCACCACGATCTCAAAATCAGGGTAGGTCGTATTCTCAAGCACTCCGAAGACAGTTTTTTTCAACCAGTCGCCTTCGTTGTGTGAGGGGATGATGACAGAGAATTTTTGGACCATTAAATTTAATTATACCATGTTTTAATGGTTCTTGCAAGGGGGTCATTAAGACTTTCTATCTTTTTGTTTGTATCGCCCTCTGTACCATAAATTCAACTGTCTTATTCATATTGATAGCTTCTATCTTTGTTTGTGGATATTTTTCTGGAAAAACTCTGAAAATCTCATCTGCAAAGGCTTGTCCAACGCTTGGAACCTTGTCAAAATCAAGAACAACAACTTTAAATTTTTCTAGGTTCGTAAGGAGTCTTCGTGCTTGTGATCGAGAGACATGAATCGTTCCGTAAGTATACAATTTCACATAGATCTCTGTTTTATCAAAAGCCATTTCTTCTGGGTCTGATTGATATTGTTTAAAAATATCACTCATATGTTTTTCTGACTGGAGATTTATTTGAAAATATACATGTGTTCCTTTTTTTGAAGGTTTTATTTCCTCCAAGAAAACGTCTTGTAAAAGGTTGTCTATAGTGAGTCGATAATTATAACTTTCGAGGTAAAAAATATCTGCAACCTTGGACGTGAAAAAAATACCTTCTCCTGAATGTGCCTTGGGGGCCGTTGTTGTTTTTCCTTTTAATAACTCATGAACTGCTTCTAATTCATTTTTTAATTTTTTCTTTGTTAAAACACTCCTAAAAACTCCTATTCCAAAGTCTCGAACATGGAACACAAGATTATTACCTTTAACGATCTCCAATTCTATATTTGGAGCTTTTGAGTGTTCAATCGCATTGTTGAGCATTTCAGAAAATGCATAATCAAAAATACTTCGAACATTGTCTGTTAAAAAAGAAAGCATTGGTGTTTTCCTTTCAATAGATTTAAGTACTTCAAATTCTTCTAGATCTTTATTTTTCAACTTTTTTGTAATTCGATCTCCAAATGTTTTTGCATTTTCAGGAAGTAGGTAAAAAGACTTTAGTGTGGAACCAAATTTTATAAGTCTCTTTTCATTAACTAATTCCTTTAAAAAACGAGAAGCGTATTGCCGAGAAATATGATATTTATCAACAATGTCCCGTGAACGGATTTCTTTTTTTTCTCGAGCGAGTTGAATAATTTTTTCTTTAAGTTCCATCTTTTATTTAATTGTCGCCTCTATTGTAAACAAAGTTTCTTCCATTGTCAACTCGATTGTAAACAAAAAAATTAGAATTGTCTGATTAATTGTAAACAAAAACAAAGGGGGCCATCGCTGAGCCCCCTAATTTTATCAATGATGATGTCCGCCACAAGAAGGACCCGTACATGAATTATGATGTCCCGTACTTATCAGTTTTGGGAAAAAGGATTCCCCCATTTTTCCGCTTCCATACAACGCAAACATCGTCGCCACCGAGATCATTCCAACGATAACAATTTCCATGAGAATGTTTTTCCAGTGATTCTTGTCTTTCGTTTTTTCGAGACAAATAGCAATGATGGCGAAGAGTTGAAGCACTGCCACCGACCAACCGATAATTTCAAAACCTTCTGGTGATGTCATAAACGGCGGATTGATAAACCGCGTGACCAACCACATGAGGATAAATCCTCCGTTGATCGCGACTCCGGCTTGAAGAAAAAGTTCTCCTGATTTCTTCTTTGTGAAGAACTGCCATCCCCACCAAACTTGAATCAGTCCCATGAGTCCAAAGAAGGCGACATGAGGCAGTACGTGTCCGTGAGAAACAGTTTTATAAAAAAGATGGGCAAGCCCGGAGAGAATAGCTCCCCAAGCCCCCAGTCGATGTAAAATGATGTTTGTTTTTTTCATGATTTTTTTTGAAGTGAATAAATATGAGTCTTCTCTCTCAACATCGCAAAGAAAAGCGGAATCACGACGAGTGTCATGACAATGGAAGTAATAAGTCCTCCCACTACAACAACCGCCAATGGCTTCTGAAGCTCTGCCCCAACTCCTCGTGAGAGAAGCATCGGAAGAAGCCCGAGAACGGAA
>Ga0257123_1002180_pt1 | contig 10782 bp, 11 predicted proteins | sample SI106_135metaG_FD_190185 | JGI IMG/M metagenome (GOLD analysis project Ga0257123, IMG submission 190185) | Marine microbial communities from Saanich Inlet, British Columbia, Canada - SI106_135 | ecosystem: Environmental > Aquatic > Marine > Inlet | place: Canada: British Columbia | collected...
TCATACCGTCTACACCTAATACACTACGGGTTAACTCCGTATCAATAAACCCCGGGGCGACACTATTAACTAACACACCATCAGAAGCGACCTCTGCTGAAATTGCCGCAGTCAAACCATCAATAGCGAACTTACTTGCTGAATACGAGGCTCGATGAGATTTACTTATTTTCCCCCATATCGAACTAATATTTATAACTCTTCCCCACCCTCTTTCCCTCATACCAACCAACACTGCCTGACAAAGCATAAATGGTGCAGTGACATTAACCTGTTGAACCTCTTCAAAATTATGCACTGATAAATCTGATATTGGACCAATCTGGTTAATACCAGCATTATTTATCAAAATATCAATCTTCCTTTCTCGTATTTTATCTACAAGTCTATTCAAACTCTCTTTTTTTAAAAAGTTTGCACAGATATATTGATAATCACCTGTATGACTATAATCAGGCTTTGTTCCAGTAATAATTACATCTGCACCTAAGTCATATAATGCTTTAGCTATAGCGGCACCAATCCCACGAGTACCGCCTGTTACTAATGCTACTTTATTATCTAGCATTGTTATTATTTTTTTACCAACCTCATTAAATAACTACCTACTAAATGATCTAAAATCATATGTAGATCTTCTGCTGGTCCATACTCTTTTTTCTCTGTTGGAATATGAATACCATATTCAGCAATTTTTCGCATCCTACCGCCATCAAAAGCAGTTAGTGCTACCGTTTTAATTCCAGAAGTGGATGCATATTCAAAAGCATTTATTAAATTTTGTGAATTTCCTGATGCAGATATACCAACTAAAACATCACCCTTTCTTGCATAAACTTTCAATTGTCTAATAAATATATCGTCATATCCATAATCATTGCCTAATGCTGTTAGTACAGAAATATTATCTACAATACTCATTGCCTTAAATGGTTTTTCATACTCATTTGTACCAAATGCCAAATCATTAGCAAAATGACTAGCTGTTGATGCGCTACCGCCATTACCAACAAAAAATATTGTTGCTCCACTTTCTCGGGCAGCTAACAGTATTTCAATAAAAGACCTTATTTCTAATAAATCAACCTTATCAAATATTTCTTTAAGATAGGAAAAATAAGATTTAGAGAACTGCCCTATACTTTCTGTAAAAAAACCATCAATCTTGTTCATTTAATTAACACCTGGGTCTTTAATATCATAATATTGTCTCCATTTTTTATCCGAATAATATATCTTATAAACTAACTTCATTGTTTTTAGTACTTCATCTGATGTGCCACTAGTAATCTTTCTATTATTAATAATACAGTCTGAAAACTCTTCAATCTCTGAATACCAGGATGGATCAGTATTGTATCTAGTAATCATCTCTCTTGGATCGCCATTATCATTTATTGGGTTTGCTGATACAACAGTTAAAGTCTCTGCTCCATAACTTTTTGATCCCGATAAAATTCCACCAAGAATTAAACTACCTTTTTCAAGATTAATATCCAAATAAAAACGATGTCTCCACTGGGTTGCAGATGAGTTCAGCATGGCCACTTTACCATCCTTTGTACGCATCAAAGCATAGGCGTTATCTTCCACATCATAGTTCCAATAACCATTATCAATAAAACTGTGTACTTCTACAAATTCACCAGCAAAAAGTCTCATCAAGTCAACCATATGTATACCTTGATCCAATAAAACCCCGCCACCTGCTATCTCTCTTTTTGTACGCCAATCTGGCTGGTTAAATGTAATTAATTGAGATTTTCCATAAACTCCTCTTAAATTAATTACCTTTCCTAGGTCATTAGATTTAATAATACGTAAAGCATCTATTACTGAGTCATGGTAACGATGGTTGAATCCATACATTAACTTTTGGCCAGGATGTTGTTTCTCTACCTTTATCACCTTACTTATATCTTGAACATCTCTACCTGGTGGCTTCTCACAAAAAACATGTAATCCAGATTTAAGGCCTGCAATTGTAACTTCTGCTGCAATATCATTAGTTAAACAAACTATTAAAACATCCAAATCTTCTGTTAGTAATTGGTTATAGTCCACATAACAATGTATTCCACCCTCCATAGAATCGTTAACAGAAAATGATTGATCACATAGCGCCACCACCTCCATTCTTGGGTGTCTACATACACACTCCTTTCTTTTACGACCAACCACTCCGTATCCAGCAATTGCAACTCTTAATTTATTCATAAATTTTGTCTAATTTTAATGATTCTTTTTTTGTAAACGTCAGTCTATCTCCAAGTTTATAAAAATCTTTAGAATCATAATAGGTTGCCTTAGAATGGTCCTGCTCAATAGGGACAATGTGTTCAATATCAGGCAGAGTATGACTAAATAAAATAAAAGCATAGTCTATAGCTTGATTATAAACATCGATTACTTCTTGAAAATTAGGATGTATAGTATATTTTAGTTGTGAAATAATTGGACCATGATCTAATTTTTCATCCAACTTGTGTATTGTAACACCTTGAGTTTGTTCATTATTTTTAAGCGCCCAATTTACTCCTCTAGATCCTCTGTATTTAGGAAGATCTGAAAGATGAATATTAAGAATAATACTAAACTTATTTATTATATCTTTAGTTATAATTGTTTTAAAAAAAGATAACTGCATAATATCACAACAAAAATCCTTATTCGCAATACCTGGAATATCTTCTAAATTTCCAGAAAATATGTATGGGATTGAATATTTTTTTGAAAGACTTTCTATGTCTTCATTGTGCTTTCCGCACAAATCATCGTCAAAAACTGGTACAAAACAAATAATTTCATATTTGTTACTACGCTCTATAAACCAATTAAATACCTTTAAAGCTAATAGCCCTTTTCCTGCAATAACTACTTTTTTCATTATTTTTCAATACAGTATACAGTAGCAAAAATTTTCTCTATTGGGCATACAGCTGTACCAGATGGCCCTTGTGTATAACCAAAATGCGATATCTTTTTAGCGCCATTACAAATAGAAGATATTGTGTAAAGTGCATCTCTAACATTTATCACGTTATATGGAAGGAATTCCGAATAGTTTGTATTATCTCCATTAATATTCATTTTAAAATATGACTTTTCTTTATTTTCAATTGTCTCTTCAAAAGTTTCTCTCAAATCTAAAATTAATGTAGATGATGTATGTTTCCATGCATTTTTAATGGTGTCTCTCCATGACTCATGCAGATGCAAAATCCCAAGTACAATTGTCAAGTCAAATGCATTACATTTTTCAGACCCCAATACCGAGTAATCGTCTTCATTAATATGAAAAAAAGTATGTTCTGGATGTTTTAATTTGGCCTTGTCGATCATTTTTTTACTAATATCAAGACCTGTATAAGAAAAATCATTCAACCTTTCACCAATTATTCCAGAAAACCCTCCTTGTGCACATCCAATGTCCAATACACTCATATTCTCTTTAAAAAGTTTTTTTAAAAAAAACCATTCAGATGGGTAAACACCACTTTCACTAGTGCGGTTTTTATTAAAATAATCCACTACATTTGTATGATTCCATGCACGTGAATTATTGCTCATTGTATTTTCTCCAATAAGGATCTTTTGTAATATAATTCTCTACTTTTTCCGCATCTTCAGGTGTATCAACAGCAAAGGAATCTACATATGGATATAGTGCAACTCGTTGGGTTAATCCGTTATCATAAATTCTATTACTGTCACAGGATTCTACTATTTCTAAGGGTGATTCTGGAATTTGAGTAAACTTCTGTAAAAAATTCCAACGAAACCCAAAAATACCATAAATTCTTTTTGCCCCAATATCCAGTGACCAGTCTTTACAATACGGAATAGGTGCACGAGATGTGTAAAGAATATCACCTTTAATATTGTGAATAATTTTTAATGTATTAGGGTCATAGAACTGCTCTTTATCCATAATGGGCATAGACAAAACCACACCATTAATTTCCACATCGTCAAGCATTGGCTTTACTGTCGCTTCAATCATATCTGGTCGCATCATAGGTTCATCACCCTGTACATTTAATACAATATCGTCTGCACTGATTTCAAAATCACTCTTCTCAATTGCCTCTGCGACTCTATCTAAAGCACGTTTATGCTTATCCGAAGTCATAATACAGGGTATATTTTTAGTATCAGCAAACTCCTTTATCTCAATATCACAAGTTGCAAGAAAAAGCTCATCCCAATCAGAGTAAAAATTAGAACGGTGCCATACATGTTCCAACATAGGCATGCCAGCAATTGGAAACAATGGTTTACCAGGAAAACGACTTGATCCCATTCTAACAGGTATAACTCCTATAATCTTTGCCATATAATTTTATTTTCCTTGGAAATATTAGCCATCTATAGCTGTTCTATAGAGCTTTGAAACTACATTATTTTCCCTGCCTAGGCGAGATGACTCACCTTCTTCATTCACCTTCTGCCATCCTGCTTGCTCATCAGAGCGATAAAAGGCATGCAACAACTTAATTGATTGTAAACAATCTTTTTTACTAACAGGATACTTTATACCGCTGTTTAAACTATTGTATATATCTTGATATAGTAATTCATGTCCATTACCATAAACACAATCGGAAAAATCTTCACTATAGTTATTGCATGCATCCGGATCTGGAGTAAAAATCTGCAACTCATTGACCGCTATACCGCCAATTTGTACCAATCCCTTTGATCCAACTATAGAGATAGATGCTTCAAAATCATCTGGTCTAGCAGCTGTTGTTATCTCCAAACTACCTATTGCTTCATCAGCATAAGTAAAACTAGATACGATAGCATCCTCCACCTCAACTTCTACTCCTAATGTACGCATAGTTGCATTTACTTGCTGCACTTCTCCACCTAAATACCTCAATAGATCAACATGATGTATGCCTTGATTTGTTAGCGCACCGCCATCGTGCGAGTATGTTCCGCGCCATGGAGCCATATCATAATAACGCTGTGGACGACACCATCTAACTCGCACACCAATTATTCTAATGTCACCTAACTCTTGTTTTTCTAATGCCGTCTTGACTCTTTGTACTGCACGATTATATCTATTTTGAAATACTGGAAAAATCTTTAAGCCTAGCTCATCAGCAGCATTATAAGCCTTTTCTAATTGAGATGGCTTCATAAAAGTTGGCTTCTCAACAATTATATGCTTATTATAACGCTGTAAAATATCCATACTATGCTCAAAATGCATGCCTGATGGAGTTATAATTGCAACTATATCAATATCATTAATTTCTGTTAGCATTGTGTGATAATTTGAAAATGCTATACAACCAAACTCATCGCGATAGGTATTTGCCTTGCCTAACTCTAAGTCACATACAGCCACTAACTCTAAACCATTTGTATTTACAACAGCTCTACAATTGTGTCCTGCAATACGGCCACATCCTATTATTGCAACTTTGTACTTTCTCAAAATCAACTCTTCTCTTTTTTATTAACTACGCCAACAATGCAAGATACAATCGGCTCAAATATCTCTTTTGTTGTCGATGAAAATCGACTATACCCATCTAAACAAGGAACATTGAAGTCTTTACGATAATATACTTTACCCTCTAGTGCATTATGAATATCTTTTGCATATTTGCCAAACTTAATATGAAAAAAATTTCCATAACTTGTGTAAGTGTAAAAACCTAATTTTTTCATCTCATTCTGGAAATATTCTTTACCAGTATTAACTCTTGCTACAGACTGCAGCATATCTTCTTCATAATCTAATAGTTTTTCTATTGCTTGTGCCGATACACTTCCTATCTCGTACATTGGTCTTTGCTTATGAATCAGAGTTATTAAATCATTATTAGCTATAGCATAACCAACCCTTAGACCTGCAGCACCCCATGCCTTACTAAAACTTCTAACTACCACAAGATGATTATATTTTTTAATTAATGAAACTGCAGACCATTGATAGATTGGATGGTATGCCTCATCAATCAACATTAAAGCATTAACTTCACCAGCTGTTCTTACAATCTGTTCTAAATCATCTGGTGAAAATATTGTTCCAGTAGGGCTATCTGGATTGGGGAGACAAATCATTTTTGGCTCTACTTCTTTTATTACTGAAATAAATTTATCAAGTGTTAAAACAGGTCCTTTTTCTGATAGTTCATAATCAATCCAAATCACTTCTGCACCATATATTTTTGAATATATATCATACATTGCGAATGTTGGCCTTGTTAATACAACTTTGTCACCAGGTGCAATAATTGATTCGAAGCATGCTCGTATAGCCCCATCTGAACCCGCAGTTATCAAAATATTTTCTGCCTGAACTTGGGAAAATTTTGAAATTTTATCATACAGTACATCTAAGTCTGGATAACTTAATACCGACTCTACTGTAACACTCAGTACGGAATCTAAAACTATTTTATTTAATTGTGGATCTGCACACTCATTCTTATCTAGCCAAATCTTATTTGACAATCTATGGTTCTGCTTTATCCAACTCGGTCGAGATAATTCTTCATTTAGAATCTCTTTTCTTAGAATATTTTCTTTTATCATAATAAAAAAATTGGGGCTGACACCTAATAATTCTCCTTTAGTAACTTTTTTAAGCCTACCAACTTATCACCAGTTTCAATAATATTTTTCATTACATCTGTAAACTGTGGATTATCAAATTCACCTGGAATTCCCATTGAACACGATAAATCATAAGGGCCAATAATAAACGCATCAACACCTTCTACCCTTAAAATCTCTGTAAGATTTTCAACTGCATTAATATGTTCAATCTGCACAACAACAACTGGCCCTTCATCAATATCTGATTGCCATGATAAATACTCTCGAAATGAAGTGCCGTAACCTTGTGCGCGAGCAAGACCAACTCCTCGATTACCTAGTGGCGGATAGCGAGTTGCAGCAACCGCATATTTTGCATCGTCTGCACTCTTAACCATTGGAACCACAATGCCATGAGCACCTGCATCCATTACTCTCTTAATTTGATTTTCATCATTATTAGTTAAGCGAACTAATGGCGAAACACCGGCAAGCTCAATAGTTCGAATAAGCTCACCAGCTTGCTCTAACGATATTGTAGTATGTTCTAGATCTACAACTAGCCAATCATATCCTGCATTTGCTAGGATTTCTGCAATTGATGTATTGCCTAATGTAATCCATGATCCTACAGTCAGGTCTTTATTTTTTAATTTTTGTTTAAGGCACATTTTATGAAATTATCTATTCTCATATTCACTACACAATCGTATTAATTCATCATAGTACTCTGAACGAATTTTATTTTTTATAAGATTTAGTCTTTTATTTATTACAACTTGATCTGGCTCTTTGATTTTACGATCTTTCCATTTAGTAGATGCATACCCCAACCCAGAATCAATTGTGCTTCTTGGTAAACACTGTTTCTTCTTAACCTTTTTGTACACCTTATTATTAATATCTCGACCAATAAATTTAGATATTGAAGACAGAATGCTGTCAGTATTCTTAACCGCTTCTTCAAATGAAATTTCTAAAACAGATCCTTCTCCATATTTTTTCTTCATTCTATCAAAATTCTTATTGTAACTATCTGTTAATAAAGATATAGACTTTATTGACCTCTCAAAATCATTAGCTTTTAAATATTCATTTTCCCAGCCTTCTGCAAAAAATGGAATACTCTCTCCGTTGTAATTTATCTTTAGAGTAAATTCTCGTGGATCAGTTTGACAACGACCAATATAATTAGCCCAATGATCAATCATAAGAACAGGATGTCTAACACACCGAATAATTTTACATCTTTCCCCTAACGCTCGAAAAAAAAGATCATTATCTGATACTGCTATGTGAGTTGCGATAGGTATTATCATTTTATTTTTATCTATTTTTTTAAGTGAATCATCTCCACCATGTTCGAGTAACCTTAAAATATAATCATATTTTTTTGGATGCTTAAATATACTAGTTTGATCCTTATATCGAAAATTAACTGATCGTGAAATCGAGACCTTATATGTGATTTCATCAAAAATATTAGCAATTAAAGCAGTTGCAGCATCTTTTTCGATAGACCCTTTTGCATATAGATGTGGAATATTATCAAATGGCAAATTTATTTTCCAACATTCCATACTGTCAAAAACGGATATCAACTCTGTAATAACCGATTTTCCAACGCCCCATAATCCATCAATAATTAATAACTCAGATAATAATTGATTTTTTTTACAAAATTTCACAGACATTACTATAATCTTACAAAGCCCATATTTTCCCTAGTTCCAGCATCATTAAAAGTCGATATTTCTACCTGTTTGAATCCATATTTAGTCAATAAGTCGATAATACTATCTGCCTTATCGTTTCTCTCAATCAGTATTGTCTGTAACGCATTATTGGATAAAGTCAATTCTCCCCCAAGAAGCACTTCGTAGTCACATCCATCAACATCTATTTTTAGATGGTTAGGATAATTAATATTATAATCTTTTATCAAATAATCCATAGTAGTGGTAAAAACTTCTAACTTATTACAGAAACTTTGCTCACCCTTAGGCATACCTCTAGAAACACTATGCCCACTACTCCCAGCATCTATTGAAGATAGAAAGAAATTATCTACTCCCAATTTATCTGATAAAGCCATATTAAGAGGTGTTATTTTGTGGCCATATTGATTTTCCATAATATTCTTAAACAGCATAGAAAACGTTGTTGGCAATGGCTCAAATGCATAAACCTTACACTTTTGTAAATATTCAGCACTAATTAAAGATACCGCTCCAATATTAGCACCAATATCAAAAATAACGTCTCCTTCTTGATAGTATTTTTTAATCCAGTCAATTGTTGACCTTTCTTTATTACAAAATGTAGCCCTACCAATATCTTTCAATCCATCTACTATTACCGTTATATCAGATTGTGGCATCATAAAATCTACCTTAATACTCTCTTTGACGCTCGCAGAAAATTGTATTGGAAGTAGTTTGATAAATCCCCCAACTAACTTCCCGATAAATCTAAATGGTCTATAGTAAATATAGGATTTAATTTTCTGATAATAGCTTATCGCTCTTCTTTTATGGATATTATCAGAATAATACCACTCGCCTTTAATAGACATTTATAAACTCCAATTAACGTATATCAACCTTACATCCACCCTACACTACTATTAAGAAGTTACTCACAATAATTAAGTACAGTGAATCCTTTTTCTTGACACAATTTATCTTTTTCAGCCTCTTTTAAATCTTTCATCATCATTTCTTTCACAAGACTCTGAAAAGATATTTTTGGTTTCCAATTAAGTTTATTTTTTGCTTTTGTCGAATCGCCCAATAATGTTTCAACTTCCGTAGGCCTAAAGTACTTCTTATCAATACGAATAATATTATTATTCGTATTGATATCAGTTCCTACTTCATTCACACCTTTTCCATTCCACACAATCTCAATATCAACCTCCTTGGCTGCAATTTCAATAAATTTACGTACAGAATGTTGTTTACCTGTAGAAATTGTAAAGTCTTCTGGATACTCTTGCTGAAGCATTAGCCACTGCATTTCTACATAATCTTTAGCATGGCCCCAATCTCTTTTTGCATCTATATTCCCGAGATAAAGACACTCTTGCATCCCTAATTTTATTCTTGCTAGGGCGCGAGTAATTTTTCTAGTAACAAAAGTTTCACCACGAATGGGGCTCTCATGATTAAAGAGAATGCCATTACAAGCATAGATACCATAAGCCTCACGATAATTAATAGTTATCCAATAAGCATAGAGTTTTGCAGCTGCATATGGACTTCTTGGATAAAAAGGGGTGGTCTCAGTTTGCGGAGTTTCTTGCACCATACCATAGAGTTCTGAGGTAGAGGCTTGGTAATAGCGAGTTTTTTTCTCTAAACCTAAAATGCGAATCGCTTCAAGGATACGTAATGCTCCTAAACCAACTGTATCAGCAGTATATTCCGGACTTTCAAAAGAAACAGCAACATGAGATTGGGCGCCAAGATTATATATTTCATCTGGTTGAATCTGCTGAATGATGCGTACTAGACTCATAGAATCTGCTAGATCACCGTAATGTAATTTCAGATGTGGGATATTATCCGCAACATCATGCTGATCAGTATATAGATGGTCAATACGTTCTGTATTAAAAGAACTAGAGCGGCGCTTAATGCCATGAACCTGATAACCTTTATTTAGAAGAAATTCTGCAAGATATGCGCCATCTTGGCCAGTAATTCCGGTTATTAGAGCTATCTTTCTATTTATTGTCATATTTTTATCTATTGCTATTTATACAGTAATCTTTGTATGTCTGTTTTATCCCCTGTTCCAAATCAATTTTTGGTCGCCATCCTAAACTATTTAATCGAGTGCTATCCATTAGTTTTCGTTTTGTGCCGTCTGATTTCGAAATATCAAATTCAATTTTACCTTTAAACCCAATTACTTTAGCCATACCTTCTGCTAATTGTTTTATAGTTAAATCTTGCCCTGTACCTACGTTTATATGACTTTGCATAGGTTTGACTTGTTGTTGATATACTTCTTTATCTAAGTTCATTACATATACACAAGCAGATGCCATATCGTCTACATACAAAAATTCTCTCTTTGGTTTGCCTGATCCCCAAATTGTTACTTTTGATGCATTATCACTCTTGGCTTCATGAAATTTTCTAATAAGCGCTGGAATTACATGGCTATTTTTCGGATGATAATTATCTCCGGGACCATAAAGATTAGTAGGCATTA
>Ga0257123_1002204_pt1 | contig 10679 bp, 10 predicted proteins | sample SI106_135metaG_FD_190185 | JGI IMG/M metagenome (GOLD analysis project Ga0257123, IMG submission 190185) | Marine microbial communities from Saanich Inlet, British Columbia, Canada - SI106_135 | ecosystem: Environmental > Aquatic > Marine > Inlet | place: Canada: British Columbia | collected...
GGAGATACTTTTCCATATTCATACCTTTGGTAGTTTGTAGGATCTATTTCTAACAGACTTGCAAGCTTCTTTTGCGTATAACCTTCTATCTTTCTAATTAGCTTCAATTGTTGATTGAATTCCATACAACTCCAATTCTAAACAATATCTTTTATTTGTGTACTGAATTTCATAACTGCAGTGTATTTACTCATATCCATCAGATCGATCTATGTTCAAATTTAATTGTCTTGTTACCATCATTATCCCAATAACTCCATTCTTCGCGCTTCACTCCGCCACCATATATGCCCTCAGACTTCTTTTGACCATCCCCATACCAAAAAGTCCATTTACCATCTTTTGCAGAACCAGACGCCCATCTATGTTCTACTAGATAATGCCGGCCTTCTGACTTTTTTTGACCATTTTCATACCAACAAATCCGTTTATTAGTCTCCGGTTCTCGTGGGTCATATAGTACTTTGGCTTTCATCTGCCCGTTTTTATGCCATACAATAGATTGATGTAAAAGCAAAAAAGATTTGTTAGGTATACGCCTACCCTTTGACCAGCTTTCATATTTTTTTTGACCATTATCACAATAAGTTGTTCTGCCACCTGAAAACATAGTTTAATTAGCCTTAATAAGTAGTTCAGCCCATTCAGTTAGGTCTTTGATAATTTGATCCTTACCTTGATTCTTGTAACAATCAAACAATGATAACACTATAATTCTGCCTTTAATTAGCAACCTAATCGTACCGCTGTTATAACCATTCTTGCTTTTGATAATTCCTAATAAATTATCATTATCAACAAATGAATTAACTAGGTAACCCTTGCCAATCATAAATTTTATGTATGGATCTTTTAGTCCTTTTAAACTTGAATAATATTGATCGCCATCATGATCAGCTTTAAGTTTTAATTTATACTCACAACTCAAATTATTCTTGAATTTAATTTTTTCCAATCTATTTTTGAGTATATAAATAATTGCATCAACATTAGCTTTAGGCTCAAATTTATTGATTATATTTATATCAAAATAATCAGAGGCTTTTATAAATCTTTTCAATACTGGTTTTTTAATACTTTCAAAATTAATAGGATCTTTACCTGTAGAGCTATATACCTGACCTGTATCTTTTAAATACATTGAATATAGGTCATCATCAATAAACATAAAATCTTTACGAAGATCATCAATACTAGCTATCCACACACTATCATAGTTGTGAGTTGATTCTGGATATTGATCTGTAGCTTGAGCTGGAGTACAAAAAAATGCCATTAAGATTATTAAAAAGTACTTATTTTTCATCGAGAACTCTTGTTAGCTGCTCAGATTGAAGATGAGATTCAAAAAATGATTTGTATTTTGAATCTTGATGAGTAAAAACAGCTATATCTGATATAGCTCTAGTAATACCAGTGTAAACCATTTCATCGTGATCATTTTCACCCAGTATAAGAAAAATCATTGGCGATTCAAAGCCTTTATAGCTATGCGTTGTTGATAATTTTACAGCGCCACTATGATCTTGAAATTGTATCTTTTTATTTCTATTTATATCATCATCAGAATATAATCTTTTAAGATCTGGATAAAGTGTTTCTTTAAGCTCTTTTGAAATAAAGGTAGTTATCGTTTCTTGATTGTATTTCTTTCTGACAAGATGGTCAATCTCTCTTATAGTTTCAATACGGGAGCATATTATTGCAAAATCATCATCATGCAAATTGCTATCCTTAACAATACTAAAGATTTTTGAAATAATTTTTGGAATATCTCCATCTGAATATGAAAATATTTTTCCGCCTAATTTTGGTGCATCCCACCCTAGTAACTGTTGATCATCACCTTTATCACCTTTTTCATACTGGTCAATATCATATTTTTTACTTAAGAACTCCTGCTGAAAGTTCTTAACCAGTTCCAATATAAATGAATACTGTTTATGCCTAATTGGTTTATTTAGCATTTTCCAAGACCCAAACCCATTTGGTGTTCTTGAGGTACTATCCTTTTCTAATTCACGCTCATATATGTTCTGCTTCTCATCTCCAAATAAAACCATTTCAGCATCATCTTCAATAAAATATTTTCGTACAATTTTTATCCATTCAGGTTCGTAATCCTGTATCTCGTCTATCAATACAGTTTTAAATTTATAAACATCTTTTTCTACACCATCAAGTAAATTAATATTTTTAAATAATTTATCAAAGTACTCCTCCGCCTTAACACCATCTGGAACTTTTACTTTTTTTCCATGAATATTTAAAGTTTCAATAATTAATTGATGGTAGTTAGTAATATGAAAGAAACCCCAGTTAAAGCCTTCACGAACATCACTAACTCGGTCATGAATGTACGATCTTAATGTTAGATTGTATGTAAGAATCAACACATGATCATCGTGTCTCTTATGCGCATTTACAGCTCTTTTTGCAAGGGTTAACGTTTTTCCAGATCCGGCCACACCCTTAACCTTGGCGTGCTCATCTTTACTTTCAGAAAATAATAACTGCTTATCTGTGTAGGTAATTTTCTTGCCTTGTTCTAGCAAGTGATATGGTGGCTGCAAAACTCTTCTAAACTCATAATAAGTTGGCAGATCAAAAAGACTATTACCCTTTACAAAATAAAAATTATTGGTTATTTTTGACAAGCTTTCACTAGTGATACCGACAGTACTTTTGTCTCTTGTAAATTGAGCTTTTTTTGTATTTAAATATTCCAGGTCTTTTTCATATTTAGATTTAGAATTTATTCTTGCATCTTGAGTTAGATTTTTATACCACTGATTTGTCTTATCTCTTAATTCACTTAAGCGATGCTCAACAGGCATAAACAAGTTGTTTATGTCATCTTTTGAATAGTTGTGGAAATACACATAAGGAGTAACAATTTTCCAGAAGTTTTGGTTATTAATTTGATTATCAAGAAGTCCAGATATATACAACCCAAACATACTTTTCTTATATGCAAAAACTTGCTGATATGGCGATTTTATAGCTTGCTTATTACTACTCAATCTCCAAACATTCTTTTCATCTATGAAATATTTTCCAGGATTCCAGTCTTTAACTTCTATTACAGCAACACCACAACCTTTTTTCATTATTATTATGTCAGGTCTACTAATGCCTAAAAACGATTGAAAATATATTTCAAAATCATCATCAAGATTTTCCAACAGGTAATTCAATAAAAACCATTCACCCTCTGTAGGCCTCTCTTTAAGTCTTTCAATGTTCTCTATTGTAGGAAATATTTGAGCCATAAATTTTAAATAAGTATGATTATTAATTGTAGCTCAAATTAACACTAGAGTTTATCCTATTGCCAATATCAGGGTGTCCCATGCATAATAGAACCACCATTGATCCAAATGCAATTCTGGTTGGGTATACATATCTAGCTATACCCACACACAATTAAAAAGGTAGTTCACGTATTTTGTACTGATACCATAACTCTGCGTACTTGCCTCTATTTTTAGCATTAGGGGCTTTTGCAGCATAAAAACTTTTCAATTTATCAGTAACAAGTGGTACTTGATCATCCCAAATTGCTTGAAACCAGTTGCCGTATTTAGCAATATCAGCTTGATCTTTGTTTGAAAAATCATAGTCATCAATAGTCATATCAAAGTGATAATGAGGCATTGATAAGTAGTGTTGTCGTAGCTTGTCTGTGTTATTCATACCCCCCCTAAAATGGTATTGTGTCACTAAATTCTGAATCAACAGCCACTGGCTCAATAGGGGTCACTGAATCTTGATCAACTGTTACATCCTTATTAACTGAATCTAGCATTTGAATAACACTATTAAAGCCACTTACGATGATTTCAGTAGTGTATCTATCTGCTCCATTCTTGTCTTGCCATTTTCTAGTCTGTAATTTTCCCTCAATATAAACCTTGGAGCCTTTATCGCAGTAGTTGGAAATCACTTCAGCTAACTTACCAAATACACTAACTCTATGCCATTCGGTTTTTTCTTGCTTTTGCCCCGTATTTTTATCGACCCAAGACTCTGATGTGGCAACTGATAGATTGGTTATAGCAGTATTGCTAGATGAATATTTAAGCTCTGGTTTGGCACCTAAATTACCGATTAATATTACTTTATTTATTCCTGACATTTTTTATACCTTATTGATATCGTATTCTGCTGCATCTCTTTTTTTAAGATGTCGCTCACTAGGCTCTCGTTCTGTTTTTTGAGATGTGTGAATATCTTTAAATTTAACTTGTTTCAATAATTCATGCAATTCTTTAATAACAATATTTTTATCTTCATCACTAGAATCGCCATCCAAATCATTATCAAAATAATTAATATGGCCAATCATAGTATATTTAGTGTCATTCGATACAATCTTAGCTCCAAGATTAAAATTTACATAGTCGCTTTTATTTGCAGTATTTGAACGAAATACAGTTTTTATACTGGACAATATTCTAAGTAGTAGATCAATATCAATCACATCTTTCCATGCATGGTTAGGCACAAAAACAACCATTGAGCCATCATTTAACCTAATTTTAAATTCTGGTTTATTTTTCATAATTCTTTAATTAGCCCTTCATGTTTATCAACTAATGAGCTTAATATATCAACTAGACTATCAATATCTGACATTGATGCATTCTCAGACTTAAGGGCACTTCCTGACGCTTTTCTTTTTCCGTGAATTAGAGGAAGTCCATTTCTAACCTTGGACAATCTCTTAAACTCTTTTGCCTTGGCGCCCGTAAATTTAGCATTAAGAAGTTCCAATGCCATTTTTGTATCGGGCTGCATTTTCGATGGCTCCAATCGATGCTCTCCTGGAATAGTCCAACTACCATTTTTACCCTCAACAATATCAACATATTTTCCAAATTGACCAATAGTTGACCACTCCCACCATTCTGGCTCTACCTCCTTAATATCACATGCCCACTCAACCAAGTCATTCATGCAAGAATAAATATCCATAAAGGCTAAGTTCATCTGCAAGCCACCAGACAAGTCGTTACTGAATGGCGAGAAAGAACGAAACAATAAAGCTTGTAATGATTTTGCTTTATTTCTTAAATACACACTATCCACAATATCAGCTATTCGATATAGTTCCTTTTGCCAGTTTCCAGTTTTCTGAGACCAAGCCAATATATCGTTAATTTTTTTATAAAGATCTATAGTATTTTCAATTCCAATCTCAACAGTAGTAATCAAATCTGGTGAACCTTTAACCCAATAGCCATTAATACCTTGCCCTAAAAGAGCCTCCAAAGTCCAGGATTTATTAGATGCAGTTGCTGCAATTATTGGCGTTGTTGGTATTTCAGATCTAATCCACTTAGCCAGCTTAACACCTGATAGGTTTTCCACATGGTGACCATGCTCATCTTGACTATACGCATCACGATCTTTATCTAAACGCACATCTAGCAATATCAAGTCAATATTACTGGTATTTTTTATTATTTCTTTTGCTTCACTTTCATTTTCTGCAAATAGCACTTGGCAATTACTAGATAAAGAGAAAAATAAGCCATATGCAGCTTTCCATCCATCTTTTAATTGATCCTCAATAATCAGCACAGCCCTATCATCAAGAATCTTTGCGAGCTTTGAGCTTTCACTTTTTAAACGAACAGAGTGGCTATTATTGGCACTGGTAGAATCAAAATCTCTAATTAATCGCTTGTAATAGGTCTCTTCAGATAATCCATCTTCTAACTCAGATACACTAGTTAACAAACTTTTATTATTCAAATCAATAGATAGTAAAGACTTTAGCAGGGAAAGAGATCCCCAGAAATTAGACTTATCATGACTACCTTTACTATATGGCTGCTTACAAGATTTATCTAAGTAAGCTTCTAGAGCGTCTTTATCAAATACATTGATAAACTCCTCTAATTTAGGGTTAGTAGTAAATGTAACTGATATTTTTTCAAACCAAGACTCTAAAAACCCATCAGACTCTTCCATTACTTCCAAATACCTTTCCTCATCTTCAAAGTAAACCAAAATAGGCATCATGGCAATTGCCTTATCACTATCGGTTCTAATATGTTCTATTATTTTTTCATAGATATAATCACAACCGCTTATATAACCAGGAATGATTAATTTAGCAGCCCCCTGGGCAGATATTTTTTTTAAAGTAGGATGATATAAAACTTGACTACGCCTCTTTGATAAAGATTTAGTAGTAAAATCAATATTTTGCTCTACAAAGTCAACGTTAACACCTATTCCTAAAATCATTTTTCAATAACCTCTCTCAGTAATGTGCAAATATTTTCTTTCTTTTCTAAATAGGAAGCACTTATCCACCAAACACCATAATCGTCTATCTGCTTATCCTTAGAAAGGCTACCACTAAAAATAATAATTATTGCACCATTAGAGTTCCAATCATCATCGGCTATATAATCACGAACCTCTTTGTTTCCATAATGGGCAAAAATAACATCATAATAATTTGATTCATAATCGTACTTATTTATAGTTGACTTTGGATTAATGCAAAAATCACCACAACAATGTATTAACGATGTAGTACTTCGTAAGCGTTCACCATTGTTATCAAGTAAAAGAATTTTTAACTTATTTTCCATTATTTTTTAAATATAAACCTATGTGCAAAGCCACACTTTAAACCGCTCATTTCTTGTGTATTAATTTCAGAACCGTTATGCATATCTATAATCTTTCTTTTCCCATTGTCTACTGTCGCTTCAACCCAATATTTGCAAAGTCCATTAGTTAATCTAATGACTGATGATATCTTCCCATGAGCAAAGCCTCGGTCATTTAATAATTCATCATCTATAGGTTCTTTTGATTTATTAAACACTCTTAATTCAATGTCTTTATCACCTTTTATTAAATCAATAAAAATAGTGTCAGTTGCAGCAGTATGTTTTAGCATTGATTCCAGCGCTTTGCTTACAGAGTCCACAATAGAAGGAGTATGTGTATATATTGTTGCACGTAATTTTTGTGGAAAATCTACCCTACCACTTTCAACTTCAATTTCAGAAGCTAATTTCTTTATATGTTTTAATAGATCAGAACTATCAGGTCCACCTCCAAACCGTGTATTTATTTTTAATTTATTTGTCGCATCGGCAATCATTGGATCATGCATTACATCAATATTGTAAGATTCACCATGCTTTTGTAAAATTTTTGTCAAGGCACCTTTCCAGCTTTCAAATTCATTTCGTAAAACCTCTGGTAAATAATAGAACACTGGATCGTAATATTCTCTTAAAACCATATAGCAATCTTTCACAGTAAAAATTTCACTCTTGTCTTTAGTATGTACCAACTTTTTCAAACCTTCATCTTCTACTAAAGACTGCAACACTCCAGTAGCTATATCTAAATTAACCGGAGGAAAAGAAAGTCTTGTTCCAAGCTTTTCTTTTGCCTCGTCTAAATCTACAGGAATAGCAGTGTTAAAAAAACTTGGGTTCGTTTCAGCCACATCACCAATAAAACTTCTAAGTTGGTTTATATTTGTTACCAATTCCAAATCATCCTTAAGCTTTTTAGCTTTATAGGTTGATCTATACTTTTTTAAGGCTTTTCCTCGTATCGAGACACCTTGTTGAGCAAATGACAACCTTTTACTTAAATTAGGACGATTGTTAACCGCAGCCACAACCGATTTTTTAAATCTTCGACTGGTTTTTACGTTTTTTATCAAGTCATAAAATCTATACAATATCTCTTCATAAGTTTGCACTCTTCTATATGTGTCAGAATTTTTTTCATTCTTTAGATCCTGATTGTTTGATAATACCACATTACCAAAAAAAGTAATTTTTCCAAAAAGATGGTGTAAAAAATAATTCCTAATTTCTCCATTAGTGCCATCAAATTTATCAGGTCCACTACACCTATGATCTTTAAATACAAATCTTTGCATTTGTGAGCCAATACCTTGTTCTTCACAGTTTTTTATAGCAGCCCTTAGATTTCTAATATATCTACGGTTTACATTTACTCCGTCATTAACAATAATTCCTGTTACAACTTGACGCCTATTAGGTGTTAACACCTTTGTTTTTTCCGTATTAACAACAAAGCCTTCAGATTCTATGATATTGCTGGTTTCTTTTATTAGATTGCTAATACTATCTTCAGAAACATCATTAGTTGAGAAGGTAATGTCATCCGCATAACGAGTAAAATTACAGTGGTTCTTTATAGCAACTTTTGCTAATTTTTTGTCTAATTTTAAGCAAAGCATGTTAGCAACATATGGACTCAACACCCCGCCTTGTGGCAATATGCCAGAACCATCATTTAAACATGACAAATGTGCCATTATGGTCGCTGCCTCTTTACCAAATGAAAACGGTTTACCCATAAACATGTCTCGAACACGATCTTCATGAATGCTTGGGAAAAAATCCTTAAGATCCATTTTAATAATGCGCTTTTTTCTACGATGAGGAATGGCATTAGTAATAATGCTTCTTTTTAAAACAAATCCATGCGCATAACTACTCGGCTGGTATTGTTTAACCGATTGCAATTTATCTAATGCAATACGTTGAATATGCTTTAATTTTGGAGGTACTGCGTGAAGTGTTCTCGGTTTTCCAGTTGCTTTGTTGATAACAAACTTTTTATACTGCTCTTTTTCTTCACCATATAAAACATTGTCAAAATTTTCTTGACCAATCTCATCTCCAAAAAAAGATAGCAAATCCTTTTTATTGTTGATTTTTTGCATTAACGGAGTTGATCTGTTAATCTTTCGCTTCCGTAGTATTTCTTGAATAATATCGTTAGTCAATTTTTTTATCTTATGTTTTAAAATCCTAAATAATAGTGGACTGCGCTCATCTTATACTTATATTTGCCTATTCAACTGTGTTAAATAACAATTTAGGCATGCCTAAAGCCAAGCAGTTAACGCCTGACTTGTCTATATCTGCTGAACGCAGCCCAAGATTTCTATTATAAATATAAAATCATTCTTGTCAACGTTTTTTTAAATAAAAAATTTATTTAAAACATAAGTCTTTGAAATTACGATATTTTTTTATTTAAAAAAACTTATAACTGTGAGTGATAGAAGACTGATTCACTCTCTTTATGCTTAAATAACAAACTTTATCCTCCCTTATTATCAATTTTTAGAAGGACACTATTAGATCAAAATAATCAAGACATGGCTCTTTGCACTTCAATAAAATTCTCATTGTTTAGCTGTTTTTCTGGATTAAATCTATAAGCAACAAGCTTGCCGCCTTTTTTGGCTACGCTATAGTCAAGACAGGCAATATTATCTGCCAATAGTTTTGGCCTGCCTTCCATCCAGTAATGTCCTAAAAACAACGGTTTTTTGTCATGACCATAGGTGATTAAATGATCGCCTTTAATCGGATCATTTGGAATGTGTGTGCGAGCTGATTCAGGGCCTAGAAAAGCTTCTTGATAAGTGCCTGCTTTCTGCTCCCACCATTGAATACGAATTTCATGGCGTCTATTTTTATCTTTATCTAAAAAACTATAGCCATCAGGCAGAGGTATTTCTTTGCCTTTAAGTAGTGTTTCAATAGCCTCATATTGCCAATTATTTTTATCAGCTGATAAATGCAACAAGTCATTGGTTAATAAATTTGAATTTTGGAAATCCATAATCTTATTCATTAAATTTTCATCCCAACAAGCATGAATAACATTCAATTCAAGTAAATCTAGCCATAAAGGTAAAGTTTTAAACCATTCAATGACTGAGTTATATTCTTCAGAATTGTCTCTATATGCTTTAATAAAAGCCCTGTGTTGTTTGATATTTTTGATACTGTGCGAACGTAAGTAGTTACCCTTGTCATCTTTAGTACAAAATGCAATAGCGTTATACTCATGATTGCCCATTACACTAAGTGCATAACCCTGTTCAACCATTGGCTTAACAATGTCGATCACTTCTTTTTGATAATTACCTCGGTCAACAAAATCACCTAAGAATATCATCTTACGCTCGGCATGTCTCCACACACCAGCAACTTTTTTATAAGATAGTTTTTCAAGCAACTCTTCTAATTCAGGCGCTTGACCATGGATATCACCTACTAAGTCATAACTTTGTTTTTTCATATTTATATTATTTTGATTTTTTTGAACCTTGAAAAACGAAATACTCGCTTAGTCCAGACTGGTTAAAAGTTAACCATATGATTAAATTATAACACCATGATAAATAAAAATTAATCTAAAAAACAACGTCACCTTTATCAAAATCTTTTTGGGCCACTACAGATTAACGGACCACTACACTTTAACTTGCCATATTCAAATTAATCTACATTTTCAAAACTTTCAATATAATCATCAGGGCTAATAACAGTATCGTAAAGGCCGATCTCTTCACCCTCATGCTTATTAATTCCAACATATTCAAGGCTTGCATCTTCATACCGTTTAAATTATATACAGCGTCATTCATTAATGAACTATTAAAGACGCCTAAACTAACTAACAATTCAAAATCTGATACTGTAGTGGTCTGATATATTGTAGTGGTCTGATTTATTTGGACAAATTTGAAATTACTATATATTGTAATTTTTTATACAGAGTTGCAATCTTAACAAGCTCTTCAAAAGATAACAAATCTGCGGACACCTTGTCCATTTATCAAACTGCTAAAAACAGCTAAA
>Ga0257123_1002210_pt1 | contig 10652 bp, 7 predicted proteins | sample SI106_135metaG_FD_190185 | JGI IMG/M metagenome (GOLD analysis project Ga0257123, IMG submission 190185) | Marine microbial communities from Saanich Inlet, British Columbia, Canada - SI106_135 | ecosystem: Environmental > Aquatic > Marine > Inlet | place: Canada: British Columbia | collected...
AGTTCCTTTAAACTTATGTTATTTAGCTTCTTATTTAAGAGAAAATATTGATTGTGAGATTTCTATTTTAGATTGTGAAGTTATGGCTATTTCCTTTAAACAGATTGCAGACCATATAAAAAATTTTAATCCAACAATTGTAGGTATTACAAGTCCTACTCCTGCATTTGATCATATTTTAAGGATTGCAAGAATTACAAAGAAAATAAACCCAAACATATCTGTTATTTTAGGTGGGCCACATCCTTCTGCTTTACCTGCTGATTCTATAAAAGATAAGAATGTTGATTTTTTAGTTTTAAGGGAGGGAGAAATAACTTTTAAAGAGCTTATAGAAAATATAACTTCTGGGAAAAAAGATTATAAATCTATTAATGGATTAGTGTTTAAGGATAAAGGCAAAGTTATTTTTACACCACCTAGATCTTATATTGAAAATTTAGATGAATTGCCATTTCCTGCAAGAGATCTTCTTGATATTGATAAATATTGTTCCGCACCTACAAAAAAGGTAAGTAGTTATAGGGCAACATCATTACTTTCTGGCAGAGGTTGTCCTTATAATTGTATACATTGTGTTTCTAATTGTTTATGGGCAAGAAAATTTAGAGTTAGAAGTCCAAATAATATTGTAGATGAGATTGAATATTGTGTTAAAAAGTATAAGATTAGAGAATTTAACTTTTATGATGACACATTTACTATAAATGAGAATCAAGTATTGGGTGTTTGTAATGAAATCATAAAAAGACGTTTAAAGATTTCATGGATTTGTTTTAGTAGGGTTAATACTTTGACTCAGAATATGGTTAGGGCAATGAAAAGAGCAGGTTGTAAGAAGATTTCATTTGGACTTGAATCTGGTTCTCAGAAAATTTTAAATATTATGAGAAAGAATGGCACTCTAAAGATGGCAAGAAAAGCAGTTAACATGGTTAATAAAGAAGGGTTAGAAGTTCATGCAAGTTTTATGATTGGAAATGTTGGTGAGACAAAAAAGACAGTTAATAAGACAATTAGATTTGCCAAAAGCTTAAAATTAGATAATGCAACTTTTTTCATTACTATTCCTTATCCTGGAACTGATTTATATTCTGTTGCAGTAAAGAAAGGTTACATTACTCCTGATACTCAGTATTGTGATTTTGCTCCAATGACAAATTCTGTACCTATACTTGTTCAGGGAAATATATCTGCAGACAACTTATTGAAATTAAGAAAAAAAGCATTTAGGCAATTTTATCTTAGGCCAACATATATTTTAAGAAAATTTACTAAAATAGATTCATTTGATGAGTTTAAATCTCTTATTAAGGGTTTTTTATTATTTTTAAGAATACAACAAAAAACTTGATAAGTTAATAAACTTAGATCTTAATTATTTTTTTCTTGCAATAATTAGTATGTAAAATCCAAATATAGGGAAATTATCAAACATTTTTAAAAATTTGATAGCTAATTTAGGGGTTTTATTTGGAACAACTGCTCCCATTGTTTTCAAATAACAAATTTTAAGTCCTTGTTTTTTACATAATCTTTTCATATACCTTAATGAGAATTTTAATGCTCCTCTTTCCTCTTTTCTTATTAATGAAAATAAATACATTAATGGATTATTTCTATTTGGTTCTGAAAGTATCACATATTTTTTACTAACTCTTTTCATTTCTTTAATTGCCTTTGATGGCTTTTTTAAGTGATGTAATAAATTTGAACAAAATACTATATCAAAAGAATTATCTTTTTCCTTTAAATTATTTGCATCTTGTACTTCACAATTCTTTACTGGATTTAATGATACCATCTTATTGGAAAAGTCAATACCTTTGACTAAGAAAAATTTAGAAAAAGGAACTGTAAAAAACCCATTTCCACAACCAACGTCTAATAAGGTCATTTTATTATTATTATTATTATTATTATTATTATTATTATTATTATTATTATTATTATTATTATTATTATTATTATTATTATTATTATTATTATTTTGTTTTATTTTCTTTACTATTTTCTTTACTTTATGTAGGGCAAATGCCTTTACTGCTGGATGCTTAGCTGTTCTTCTTTTTTTTAATGATTCTCTTTCCCAATATGTTTTTTGTAATTTATTCATTTTATAATACCCACTTCTTACTAATCATATGTGCTAGTAATCCAAATAAAAATATTTGCAGGCTTGACATTAATAAAATTAGGACTGTAACATCCATTAAGTTCCCCATGATAAACATGCTATAAATTCCAATAATTAATGAAATACATATTAGACTAAAACTAATTAATCCAAATATTTTTAATGGATTAAACATTAATGTTAATCTTAATAACAAATTACTGAAATTATAAAAATCAAATGGTGATATACTTGATTTACCTTGTCTCTTATAATATTCAATTGGTATGTATTTCACAGAATAACTTTTTCCAATAAATGCCATTGTAATTGTAGATGTAAATGAAAACCTTTCTGGGTATAAATTCCAAAATTCAAGACACTTTTCTTTACTAAATATTCTCATCCCTGAATTTAGATCTGGTATTTTTTTCCCAGATAAAAAACTTGCAAATTTGTTTAAGAACATTTTAGCAGGTTTTCTTAATAATGGTATCTTTACATTTTTACCTTTTCTTAATCCAATAAGCATATCATGTTTTTTTATCAGGCTAACTAATTTTGGTATGCTTTTGACTGGGTATGTTCCATCAGCATCCATAATTAATATGTAATGGCCTTTTGCAGATTTAATACCTGTTTTAAGTGAAGCTCCATACCCCCTATTGGATTTATGTGTAATTACTTTTATCCCTTTAATTGAATTTAGAATATCTCCTGTGTTATCTGTTGAGCAATCATTAACTGTAATTATTTCAATTACATCTTTTATATTTGATGTAATATTCTTAATTTCTTTGATTGTCTTAAACAATGCTCTTCTCTCGTTGTATACTGGAATTACTATTGATATTGTCTCTGCCATTTTTTAAAATAACCTCATGAAATTTATAAATCTTTCTGTTTCTTAATTTTTTTTTGATTTTTATTTTCTAATTATTTATACTTTTTATTGTTTAATTATTTATAATTTGAGTTGAAACAAATTCTCTAATTCTAAAATAATTATTATCTGCTTTTAGTCCTGCTTTTTCTGTAACATCTATTGAGTTTTCCATTACCCATCCATGAACTTCACTCATTTCATTCTCAAGATCTCTATAAACTTTTCTATTCAATATTCCTACTTCCCCTAAATAAAGATTGAAAACAAAATATTTCAATTCTCCTCTCATAGTTTGTTCTTTTAGCCAATTAACATCTATATATTCCCATCTTGCACATATTTTCTTAGTGTAATATGCAAAAGTTTGATCATGTACTTGTGCAACACATCCATACTTTTCATTTTGGTTGTTTTCCTTAAGAAATTTTGCAACCTTACTTATTTCATCTGGTCTTTGATAAATTCCCATTTTGTTATATACAAGAATAACTGGTGTTACAATGTTTATTATCAAAAATACAACTAATACAAAATAACATGTTTCTCTAAATATTTTGTTTGACCCTAATTCTTTCAATAAATATAGCATTACAAAGAATAGAATCAGTGTTAATAATATTGGTATTAACAAAAAGTTATAATACATATTTATTTGAGCAGGCAACAAATTACTATATTCTGGAATAAATTTCATAAATAATTTAGGAATAAGAACAATATATGATGATGTTAGAAGCATAAGAACTAAATAATTTAATGTTCCTTCTCCTTTTTTTAATTTATCAAAAGTTTTGACAATAAAAACAGATGCTAATACTACATATACAGGTGTAAAAATAAGTTGTCTTTGTATATATGGTTGTCCTTGTATGTAAAAAACAATTGAACTTAATAAGAAAAATATCCATAACATATATTTTGGTTTGTATATCCTTCTTAAAAACATAATTATTCCTCCAACAAATGGAACAAAAATTAAGCCAATAAATGGAGTAAAGATAAAATAACTTCCCATTACTTTTATAGCATCAAAAAAACTAAGATAATTTGAATATCCTGGTCTATTGCCCAGGGCATGTTTTCCATGTGTAAAAATTGTTTCTAAGAAATGAGGATTATTAAATAATAATAATGGGATACTTGCATATAATAAATATGAAGCAATCATTAAGAAAACAGCACTAATTCCATGAATGATTGTTTTTTTGTCTAATCTTTTAATTAGTATATATGGGATTAAAGCAAATAATGGTACAAGGCCACGATATTCAGTTGTGGTTATGTTTAAAAGAACAAATAATGCAGATAAATATATCCATTTAACATTTCTTTGTCTTATATTATTTTCATCTTTTTTACCTTCAAAATACTTTATAACAAAATAAAATATAGCTAAGTTAAAAAATAATAATTGGGAATGTAATAGTCCACTCCTACTAAAGACAATATGGAATGGAGATACTGCTAATAATAATGCAGATAACATTGCAATTTTTTCATTAAATTGTTTTTTTACAATGATATATAACAAAAAAATAGATCCTAATGAAAAAAGTATACTTGGCATTGCAATTGCATATTTACTAAATCCTAAAAAAAGAATACTAATATACAAAGGTAAAATAGCCATTATTCTTGGATAATGTAGATTTCTTAATGATGTTGGTTCATCTGGAAATGATGGGTATATTAGTTTGTAAGGTTTTTCATGTGCAAACATTGCCATTTCAGCAAATTGGCTGTCATCTCCACCACTTAGTTCATTAGTATTATGAAATCTTACAAAGAATGCTAATAAAAGTATTAAAATAAGCATAATAATCTCAATTTTTTTAAATCTTCCAGACTTTTCCCCTACTATTCTTGTGTTTTTCATCACTATGCCCCTGTAACAATTCACTATTTTTCTTACTACAATTATTTTATATCTATTTTATATCTTTATTTAAGTTATGAATCAACTTCCTTGTTTTATAGTTTATGGAATACTATACTATATGTAGATAAATTATTGAAATATAGATACATAATCTATATAAATGCAATTTTTGTCCTTCTTAGATATGCAGAATTCAAAGATTTGTATAGTTGGCTTAGGTTATGTAGGGTTGCCTTTAGCTTGTTTGTGTGCTAAGAAAGCTTTTACTACTTTTGGATATGATATTAACAATAAAGTAATTGAAGAGCTAAAAAAAGGAGAAACAATCATAAATGAACAATCTTTAAAGGAAAAATTAGCTCTTGTTAAGGATAAAATCACTTTTTCTTCATCTCCACAGATAATTAAAGAAGCAGATGTTGTGGTAGTATGTGTTCCAACTCCAATAAATGAACAATACAGACCTAATCTTGAACCATTAATTAGTTCAATTAAAACTGTAAAACAATATATTAAACCAGGTGCTTTAATTATTCTAGAATCAACAATATTTCCAGGAACTAGTGAAGAAGTTGTTTTACCATTGTTAAAGCCACTTTTATTAGGGACTGATTTTTATTTAGCTCATTGTCCAGAAAGAATTGATCCTGGAAACAAAACATGGAACATTAGTAATATTCCTAGAGTTGTTGGTGGGATTACAGAAGAATGCAGTAAAAAAGCAACAGAGCTTTACAAACTTATTTTAGATGCAGATGTTTTACAACTTAATTCAATAAAAGCAGCAGAGGCAACTAAAATAATGGAAAATTCATTTAGAGATGTTAATATTGCATTTATGAATGAGATGGCTAAATCATTTCAGAGTTTGGGAATTGATATTTCAGAAGTAATTAAGGCAGCTTCAACAAAACCATTTGCTTTTATGCCACATTATCCTGGTTGTGGTGTTGGTGGGCATTGTATTCCTGTTGATCCTTATTATTTAATTGAAAAAGCAAAACAAAGTGGTTTTGATCATAAATTTCTTGCTTTAGCAAGAGATATTAATAATTCTATGCCACTTTACACTGTTAATTTAATTGTCGATGGATTAAATAAAGCTGGCAAAGCAGTTAATGGTTCAAAAATTTTGATTTTAGGTCTTGCTTACAAACCAAATGTTAATGATATGCGTGAATCACCATCTTTTGAAATAATAAAACAATTAAAAAAGAAAGGTGCTAATTTAATTATTTTTGATCCACATGTTCTTGAAAAATCTGATGTTGTTTCCTTAGATGAAGTTAAAGAATGTGATTGTGTTGTTTTAGTAACTTCACATCATGACTTTAAAAAAATAACTCCTGATGTTCTTATGCAAAAACAAGTTAGGGTTGTTGTTGATGGTAGAAATTTCTTTGATAAACAATCTATAGTTAGTAAAGAAATTATCTACAAAGGTATTGGAAGATAATAAGCTGTGTTGTAAATCTCTTCATTACAACATGATTTAATTAATAATCAGAAAATAATAAAATAAAAGAAAAAATAATTAAATTCTATTAATTTGGATTATTCTCTGTTAAGAATTTAATATTACTATGTTTTTTATCACAATAATCTAATTCTTGATCTTGTTCTAATGCTACTCTAATTTCGTTGATTCCATCTCCTAAATTTTTCTTAATGTTATCTCCTAATATTTCTCTTATTTTTGTAAAATCAACTTTATAATCTCTTTTATCAACTTCCTTGTCCTCAATTACTACTTCAGCACTTGGAATTAATTCTTTGACATAATCTCCAATTTTATTTATTGTATGGTTGTTGTCTTCATGACCAACATTAAATATTTTACCACCAACATCTTCAATAGGTGATTCAAGTACAGAAACAATTGTGTCTGCAACATCTTCAACATGTACATTTGGTCTCCATTGGTCACCACCAAATATAGTGATCTTACCTTCCTTTATTGCTTTTGCTGTAAGTAAATTTACAACTAAATCAAATCTAGGTCTATATGAAAAACCAAATACAGTACCTAATCTTAAGATAGTTGGTAAGAAATTATCATCTCTCATTTCTAATAATGCTTTTTCAGATGCTATTTTCATTTTAGCATATAACGATACAGGAGTAAGTGGTGATTCTTCAGTTAATAATGCACCACCTTCAGATGCACCATATACACTGCATGATGATGCATATACTAATCTGTTAATTTGAAAGTGTTTACAAATAGATGCAATTGCTCTTGTTGCAAGACAATTAATTTCAGTAGTTTTTGTTGTATCTAATGCGCAGGCAGGATCTCCTACAAGTTCTGCTAAATGAACAACTGCATCAGCTTCTCTTATTGCAGAAGTAATGTCTTCAATATGTCTTGTATCTCCTTCTACAATTCTCAATTTTTGATTTTCTTTAATGTCTTGAAGTGATTCTTTACCATATAAAAATTTATCAAGAACATTTACTCTATATCCTTTTGATAATAATTTCCTAACTAAAATTGAACCAACATAACCTGCGCCACCAATTACAAGAATTGTACCAAGATGTTTATTTAATCTTTCACTTTTATTAAAATTAGATGTGCCTGATCCACCAGATAGCAAAACTATATCTATTACATTTTTGTTTTCATCTACAACTGGTGCATTAAGAATTCCTTTTTCTTTAAGCGTAGTAATAATTTCTTCTTTTGATGTGCTTGATTTTACAAAAAAAGGGTTATCATTCATTATTTTTGATACTTGTTCATTAATATCAATACCACTTAATATCCCTCTTCTGATGTCACCATCTGTTACTACACCAATTAATCTTTTAGATTCATCTACTACTATTGCAGTTCTGATGGAACCCCTATCAATAATTTTCATTGTTTCTTTAATGCTTGTATCGTTTGTAACTAATATTTGGTCGATTTTCATATTATCCCTCTTCATAGTTTATTTCTTTCAATCTCTTATGTTTGATTCATTAATTTGTTTGACAGCATGGATTCTTATCCCTCCTGGCTGCATCATGTTTTTCTTGATCATTTCATCATCTAAGAATTTAAGGAATTTTGCTATTAAGTATTTGTTTTCTCCTCTTAGTCCTCCAATAATCTTATCCAAGAATGCATCAGAAAATTCAATATTTTTAACTTCAAATTGGTTTTTTATTGAATTAACTATCAAATCTTTTGATGATGTGATATTATCACATGGTGATTGTTCATGATCATCTTGGTATGTGTATTCTTTGTAAACTTCATCAACATACTTATTCCACTCTTCTGTGTTATCTAATTTACCTAGTTTTTCTTCATAAGGAATGTATGTTGGAAGAATTGCTTTTAGAATTGAGGCAATTTGGATTTCTTCTTTTTTTAGATTTTCTCTAATTGGCTCACATACAATTAAATTTCCTCCATCTTTTAATGCTTTATTAACTTTTAATAATATTTTATCTATATCTGGAAGATGGTGTAATGTTCCAAAAAATACAATTGTATCAAATTTGTTTTCTCCAAACTCCATTTCTAAAATATTATTACATTCATAGTTTAATGATCCAAAGTTTTCTTTGAATGGATTTTCCTCTGCAAACCTTTTTGCAACTTCTATACTTTTTGAAGATAGATCGATGCCTGTAACATCTAATCCATTTCTTGCTAATTCTAATGTTAAATATCCATAACCACATCCTAGTTCTAAAACTTTGCCTCCTTTTTGTTTTGCAATGTTAATTACATAATTTACTTTAGGCATAAGGTGGATTTTAACAAATTCTGGATCTCTCCACATATTATTGTAAAACCATTCAACTTTCTTTAATCTTCTTAAATCAGGAATAAAACCTTGTTTAATTCTTTCTTCAGTTTGTTTATCAAAGGCTTCTGCTTCTTTTTTTAAATCTTCGTCTGTAACCATTTTATTTTACCTCTCTAGCTTTTAATTATTTTAATTGTATATTTAATCTATTTTTTATACTCTTTAAATCTAATTCTCTCCTTCAATTTTAACTTTATCAGTTATATCAACCATTCTATATGGTGTTCTTTTTGATGAATAAAAACTATCATCTTCTAATAATTCTAATTCCATGTCAAAATATTGATTAAACACAATTCTAAAACTATTAACTGGTGTTATAGATGAGTATAATATCTCATTATTCACACTGGACTTTTCTACATTTTTTAATTCAGGAAGATAATATGCATTTAATATTCCCATTCTTTCTTTTAACATTGTTTTATTTTCAGGATATTCCCACCCTCCACCATCTTCTCTATCAATTTGAGCAAATGATGAACCTGTGCCATGATCTCCTTGTATTATTATAACTGGTGGGGTTTCTGATTCTGCTAATATTTTATCAATAATTTTAATCATGACTTTGTTTACATACATTAATTGTTCAATATAATTATCTTTTTGTTTCCACATATAATCTTCTGTACCCATATTAGCTAATACTGCATTGCCATCTTTATCAAATACATAAACTGGATGTGGTGGCTTTATTTGTGCAAATACAAATATGGGACCTTCTTTATCATGTGCTGATTTAAGTTTATTGAATGAACATTTATATCTCATTCTTCTAATTGTTCCAATCTTATTATCAATTATATCTATCATAGTTGGTTCAAATAATTCTTTAAACCTATCAAATTTTGCACCACAACCATGATAATCTGCATTAGTATTCTTATTACCATGTTCAACATCATGATAAATTTTATATCCCTTTGTTTTTAAGAAATTCATTACTTTATTATTCTTAATCATGTGATTTGGAATGATTCTTCCACTTGCTTCTTCTCCCAATATATTTCCTAAAAATGTTACATGCTGCATATTTGTAGATGATGATACAGATAAGTATGTATTTGCATAATTACTATTACTCTCTTTTGCAATGTAAAAGCCTTTATCTGTAAGGTAATCTGTGAAATCACTATTATCATAATTATATATTTGATCAAGATTATATGAACTTGTGTATCCATCTAATAATATATAATAAATATTGGGTAACTTTTCTAGCTCTGTATTTATATCCTCATAAATTATAATCCCTTCTTCTTTTTTATCATTATCATTTTTGCTTTCAATATCATCAGATTCATATGTTATTTTGTCATTAACAAATTTTACAATTTCATCCTCAAATGATTCAATTCCTTGGTCTGCTAAACCTATGTTTTGTGTTATAATAATTATTAAGAATATAATCCAACTTAATATAATAACTACATTTGAGATTTTATTTAATCTTTTATTCAGCTTAATTAAATCTTTTTTAGTTAATAGGACAAATAATCCAACTAATCCTAACGTGATTAATGAAATTACTAATAGATTTATTGGGCTGCCTACTACAAAACTATTTATTTTTGTATTTCTCAATGAGTAAAACAGGAAACTTAATGGAAATACTACAAATAAAATTGTTGTAGTCAATATTGAAGCCTTATTTATTACATTTTTTTTAATTATAATCTTTAATACAAGAGCTATTGATCCATATAATGCAAATGTGAGTCCTAACATAATTAATGCACTATAAAATATGGTTGATATGGGGATATCATTTCTAAAAAAGCTAAGCAATAATATGAAAGATACTAAAAACAAATAAGGGTGATAACTATTACAATCATCTATTTTTAAATTTTCAAAAAAGTTCTTTATTTTACTCATTATTTTTGCTCTCTTAGTTGATACTATCTATACTATCAAAAAACTGTTTTATTATTTTTATCATATAATCAAGATCTTCCTTACTAA
>Ga0257123_1002249_pt1 | contig 10544 bp, 8 predicted proteins | sample SI106_135metaG_FD_190185 | JGI IMG/M metagenome (GOLD analysis project Ga0257123, IMG submission 190185) | Marine microbial communities from Saanich Inlet, British Columbia, Canada - SI106_135 | ecosystem: Environmental > Aquatic > Marine > Inlet | place: Canada: British Columbia | collected...
TGTTTACCAGGTACAGAGTGTATCCTCAGAACAAAAGAGAGCACAGGATAGACAAGAACCTTTCATTGCTTAAAGGGATAGGATTTAAAGCCAAATTTCAAAATCCGGAGTTCCCTGTATCCAGGCCGGACCAGGAATATATTTCTCATTTTATTGACGAAAATAATAAATGTTCAATTCCATTAATTATTGTAAACCCTTGCACAAGTAAATATGGGTCATATAAGCGATGGCCTACACTAAATTATGCCAGACTGGCGGATATGATTCTGGAAAAATATGATGTCAAAGTAATTTTCATTTGGGGGCCAAATGAGTTTGAAATTGTTAACGAAATTATCTCGTATATGAAGCAAAAAGCATTAGTATCTTGCAAGACAACTATAAAACAACTCATAGAATTGGTGCGTCGTGCGGACCTGTATATTGGGGGAGACACCGGACCATTGCATATTGCGTCTACCCTATGTATCCCTACTGTGGCAATCTTTGGCCCCAAGGACCCTATACTCTATGGACCATATCATAAAAATACATCAATTATAAATAAGGAATTGCCGTGCAGTCCATGTAGGGACAGAACCTGCTCTGATCCGGAATGTCTAACTACGATTTTACCCGAAGAAGTATTTCAGGCAGTAAATCAACTAATGGATAATATTTTGATTCACAAAACTTTCAATTAGAATATTGAGTTATGACCACATATATACAATCCCAAGATAAAAACCAACTTGAGATTTAATGTTAGGGTATATTACACTTTCCCGCCTTATGTTCCAGTCCGACAACCTCATCAAGCCATGGAGTGCATTCAATTATTCCTCTTAAATCTCAATTAGTCATGCAATTCCGGCAGAACGTTTGGTAGGAAGCAATAGGGAGCATCCTCTTCACTTTAATTGTTCAAATATTTTCAGCATCCTTGGAGCGTTTGCTTTAAGTGAATAACGCTCAACAACTCTCTCTCTCCCTGCCATTCCCATTTTCCTTCGAAGGTCATGGTCGTTTATCAGAATTTCAAGCTTTTCTATCCACTCTTCCTGAGAGTTTGCCCAGAAACCATGTACACCATCCTCAACGATTTCCTTGTTGATACCTGCGGGACTGCAAACTACCGGCACTCCCGTAGCAAGGCACTGTAATATTTTCAGTCCACATTTCCCATGCGACCATGGGTCGTCCATGAGCGGCATCAGTCCGATATCAAAACTTTTAATATCTGCAACTTCGTCCTTCTCATTCCACTGCTTTTTATCCACAACCATGTTTTCACAATCGAAAAAAGTATCACATATAATCTTTAGCCTTAGTTTGTCATTCCTTTTACCAAGAGTTTCAAATATAGGTCTCATTTTCTCCAAATAATGAATACTTCCATGGGCGCCAACCCAGCCCAGGGTAATGGTGTTATTTTTCTCCGGATATTTCTTTTGAGAATAAGAAGTCATATCAATGGGAGATGGTATAATTGTCACATTCTGCGTATACGGTGTAGTGTTTTTCTGTAAATACTCATTTCCCGCTATAACGTGGTCAGCAGCATTAACCATGTTCTTAAACACTTTAACCCGCGTTTTAGATTCATGCCTAAGATGCTTGGAACTACGGTGCATTACGGAGTCATCAAAATCGTAAACTATTTTTCTCGCATTCTTCCTTATGAACTTGAGCCAGAGAATCGGAAATCTCTTTCGCTGAATAAACAGAATATCATATTCTTTTACACTCTTGAATACTTTCAACTTAGCAAAAACACCTTTTGGAAAAGGCAGGACGGATGCCTGGATTCCATGCTCCTTGAGATATGGCAAATATTGAAGCACTCTGTATCTGCTTGCCGCCACATCGAGGCCTTGAACTAAGAACAATATCTTCATGTAATTATGCTACCACTTCTTTATATATTTCTATAATTTCTTCACAGTTTTTCTCTGCCGGATATTTTTCTGCTTTTTCCCGCGCGGCAATGGATGCCTTATGCCTGAATTCATCATTAAAAAACAGGCTTATCTTTTCTGCCAATGCCATATAATTTTTAGGATCTCTCATAACAAAACCATCCCTACCATCTTCCATTATGCCGCTTGCGCCATCAAACACTGTAGTAATAACCGGCAGTCCACTTGCCAGAGACTCAGTAGTTACAAGAGAACAGGAATCGTAAAATGTAGGGTGCACATAAAGATCTGATGCTGCATAATATTTTTCTATCTCACCTACATGCCCCAGGAATAACAAATTATCGATGCATCCTAGTTTTTTTGCCAGTTTACGGTATGGAGCCTCATTGCCTCTTCCTATTATTAATACTTTAAAATCCATTCCAACCTTTTTGAGTTCTCCCAGAGACTTAACCAGAGTAAGAAGCCCCTTCAATCTGAAGTTATTACTGATGTACAAAATAACAAACTCTTCACCTAGAGAAAGTTCATCCCTGATAACTTTCCTGTATTTGTTCTTATTATCAGGATTGAATCTCTTGAGGTCGACACCATTATAGACTACATCTATCTTTTGAGGATCTATATTATGGTATTTGACAATATCGTTCTTTATCATATCTGATATGGCAATAATTCGGAAAACACCTTTACCCGTATACTGTTTTCTATCCAGCCATAAAATATAATTCTGCCTGAAGCTGAAAAACTTTATTATGCGTTTCAGCAGCCTGAAATAAGGACATTGCACTGACAACAAATCCTGTTTCAACCATGCCTTTTCAACACCACAGTGCGGATTAAAGACATTCATTCCCAGAGCCCTGCCGACAACGTGTACAATGTCATAATCATTCTTTGCCATAAGTTTATAGCTATTTATGACGAATGAAACGTCTTTAAGAAATTTAGGAAATCTTATTGAGGGAATTGTGTGATACCGTATCTTGTTATTGTCACTCTCCCATTTACTGGCATATATATGTACTTCATGACCTCTCTCTGCAAGCTGATTTGCAAAATTGGCGAGATATCCCTCACCACCTCCTTTTGTTGGCAAGTATTTATATATATTTAAGGCAATCTTCATAGGTTGTACATATTTGTAAAAGATTAATGGTGTGATTAAGTTTTGAAAGTCAGGTTGTTGGTAATTCGTTTGTAAAATGGCAAATAATTATTCGCTTCCATTTGATATTTTTTTGATTCTTCCTGCTTACCCTGACGATACAGACCTTCAGCCACTTTCATACTGTACCTGGCAATCCTTTTCCTTAGTATTTTTTTCTCTACTCCGTCAATATCCGTAAAATTGTTATAAACCTTCTTGTAGACACCAAGGTTCTCATTATCAAAAAGAAAATCGTTATTAGACGCATTGGTATCATGCACCCTGTACCTCGTAAGCCCTTTATCAACAAAACCGCATTGGAATTTTTGAGCTATACGTAAGAACATATCATATTCATCTCCAAGAGAAAATGTTTCATCATACGGCCCAACGGCATCCAGGCATTCTCTTTTCACCACCACGGTTGAAGTCTGAATAAAACTTTTGGAAAGAAGTTCTTTGAATATCCAACCACTGTATCCCTTCTCGGGTTTTGTCCTCAGTTCCTTGCCATCCCTGAAACTGGTATATTTAGAATAAACAAGCCCCACTTGAAGGTTTTCATTAAAACATTCCATCTGTAACTGGAGTTTATCAGGTACCCACAAATCATCGTGGTCAAGGAACGCGACAAACTCAGTTTGAGATAAACATATACCTGCATTCTTGGCACTTGCAATTCCTCCATTCTCCTTGTAATGATACCTTATTTTTTGCATGTATGGCACCAGCGCATCACGAGTACCGTCCGCGGAACCATCATCAACAACGATAATCTCATAGTCCTTATATGTTTGATTCAGGACAGACTCTACAGTCTCTGCTATAAATTTCTCGTTATTATAAGTATGAATTATTACGCTTACAGTTGGCATCTGTCTTTTTCTCTGTTCAGGTTCATTGCCTATGGCCTTTTCAGAGTAACGGAAGATTATAATTTGACAATAAGATACTCATTGGTAGATTTGATAGTTTCGTAATTCTTCTTCAGGTAATCTATAACACCACTATCAATTACATCCAGTTTTGTAGTAACAAAATATTTTGCACCACTGTTCCTGCAAGACTCTATAAATCCTATAGAACACGCATATACACCGGTTGACCATCCCTTTCTGTTAGAATAATATAAAATCTCTGGCCCGCCCCATAGACTTCCAATTATGAGGTCATCTTTTGATGCTATTTTATCAACAACCATTCCTGCATCACGTACGGGATAGTCCTTTGCCAGCCTTTTGGCTTCATATCTTCCTGTTATTTTGTGATAACCAATAATAGGCAGAGATACTACTATAAGTAAATACAGTGTTAATAATATAGCCTTTTTTATTCCATTAATTTTGTATGCAGATATCAATCTGGTAGAATTACAAATGGCATATCCTATCAATATCGAAGCTGGGGCAATCAATGGTATGGTATAATACGTATGAACCATGGTTTTCTCTGCCCCTAGGAAAAAGAATATGATTATGGCAAGTAACCAATACCTAATGTATCCAAATTCCTTCTTCTTAAATGTAAATATTATTCCTAAGATCAGAAATGCACCCCCAACAAATAGCAAGTCCCTCTCAAGTATTTCTGTGTAGAAAACCCTACTATAAAAAGAAGAACCTAAATAAATTGAATAGTTACTTAGTTGAAGGTTACTCCAGGAGAGATTGTTTATGCTTACCAGATAGTGTGAGTGCTTATACCACAAAAAAGTCGGTATAAGACTTAAACAAACAAAAAGCCATAATTGCCATTGCACTAAAAAATTATATTTATATTTCCTTAAGCAAAGATAAAGTAAAGGCAATCCTAAACAGATTGTTGGGAGTTTTATCAGAAATGCGGCTGTTGCACATAATGTCATTAGCGCAAACCTCTTCCACCCTTCCTTCTCTATCCACTCTGAAAAGAAATAGAGCATCGCAATAGAAAGAAACAACATAGATGACTCCGGCTGGAAAGATCTTGAGTAAAAGAATATATAAGGATTAAATGTGTAAAACAGCAAGGCGATCAGACTAGTTGCCTCGTCTACATATTTCCTTGACAACCTGTATAAAAAAAATGCTCCACCACAGAAAGCAAGTATGGAAACCAATCTTCCCAGGAATTCATGCACACCGAATATCTTATACAGTAGTGCCACCGCAAATGGATATATATGAAACTCAGTTTCTCCAATATAGCCTTCTGTTGCACCACCAGCTAGTATCTGTGGATAGAAGATGTTCATTCCATTGTAGTAGAAATTACGTGCTATTGCCGCAGTATCACATTGCCTCCATCCGGCAACTTCAAACAAAGGTTGTGTTATATTTATCAACCTGGTCAGGAAACCTGATATTATAACAAGGATTGCTAATTTAGAATGTTTGCTTAGCATGTTAGATACTACTCCTCTTTAAAACTATTTACGATACTAACTATTAACCGGCAATAGTTAACTCTTTAAGTGTTTTAATTTGTAGTCCATCAATCTTTTTATATGCACCAGATAATTCAATTGCTCTTTTATGGTTAATTTGCTTTTACCATATCTGCGATCCGAGAAATGAATAGGCACCTCTAATACATCCTTACATCTGCACCTTACAATCAGTTCGAGCGCAATCTTATAGCCTATCGGATTAAAGCTGTTTCCACGCTTGTAAACTCTTTCTGGTATGGCAAAAAAACCACTCATCGGATCTTTTGCAGTTGTAAAAGGTTTAGCAAATAACGTGGCAATACTACTGTTTATCCTGCGATAAATTGTCCATTTATGATCGGTGCTTCCACCATTTACATACCTGCTACCTATAACGAATTCAGCATTATCTTTCACGATTTTATTTATCATCACGTGTATGGCTTCAGGAGGATGACTTAAATCGGCATCCATACAAACCAGAATCTCTCCTTCTGCTTCTGAAAAGCCACGAAGCACAGCTGACGAAAGTCCACGCTCATCTTTTCGTTGTATGAGCCGTACATTAAGACCCTCAGCAGAGAGATCTGAGATTATTTTTTCTATGCCGTCCTGGCTATTGTCATCCACGAATATTATTTCATAAGACATGTTATATTCTGTCATAGTCTTATGAATGCGTCTTGTCAACATGTCGACATTTTCAGCCTCCATATATGTTGGAACTACTATTGATGTTTTAGATAAACTTGGTTTTGACACAGGGTTAAGTGATAAAAACAACAATTAGAGTGTAATAAATGTTTTTTATTGAACCGACTATTAAAGAAGATATCAGATATGGAGTTACTAGTATAATACCTTATCAAAATATGTTAACCACATTCAATATCATCCAGGTTAAGAAGAAGCTGCTGGAACAGACTCCAAATCGACAATTGTCAGTAAAAAAAGCAAAAACTATCGATTTATAGACTAAGCTTAGCTTCCGTTTTTTTCTGGTAAAATGATTGAAAAAATAGATTTTTATCATTATGATTCAGATTAGAAAAATTTCAAGTTATTTATTGGAAATTCTTTGAGCAGAAAGAGTTAGTAATCTTTCACGTTTTGGATTTTACTTGACAATAACCAATATTAGAGGTTATTTAACCCATAATTAATAATACCCTACACGAGTGATTTATACCTCTTAACGTACATACAAAACAGTAATATGGATTATTACAAAAACAAAAAGATATTAATAACCGGTGGCCTGGGTTTTATTGGCAGTACGCTGGCTCAACGGCTTGTGAAGATGGAAGCGAATATATGTCTTGTCGATTCTCTGATACCGGATTATGGAGGGAATAACTTTAACATTGATGGTATAGTAGACAAAGTAACGGTAAACATTGCAGATGTAAGGGATAAACACAGTATGAACTACCTGGTAAAAGATCAGGACATTATCTTCAATCTCGCGGGTACACTAAGCCACATAGACAGCATGAAAGATCCGTTTACTGACTTGGAAATTAACTGTAAAAGCCAATTATCAATCCTGGAATCCTGCCGCATAAATAACAGAGACGTCAAGATCATTTTTGCCGGTACGAGAGGACAATACGGTAGAGCTGACCATCTGCCTGTAGATGAAAAGCACCTGATGCACCCTACGGACGTTAATGGTATTAATAATATTGCAGGAGAAGCATATCACATTCTATATAACAATATTTATGGAATAAGAGCTGTTTCTCTCAGACTAACCAATACATATGGGCCGAGACATCAGATGAGGCATCACAAGCAGGGAATAATTAACTGGTTTATCAGGCAGCTCATAGAAGGCCAGACGATAAAGTTGTATGGTGATGGTAAACAGATTAGAGACATAAATTATGTCGATGATGTTGTAGATGCTCTATTACTGGTAGCATGCAGTGAAAATACCAACGGTGAAGTCTATAACATTGGAGGAATTCCGAAAAACCTCATAGAACTGGTAGAAACTATGATAGGTGTCTATAATGAGGGAAATTATGAATTGATCCCATTCGATGAAGACCTTAAGAGAATCGAAATAGGGGATTATATTGCAAATTTTGAGAAAATCAAGAGTACCGTCGGGTGGGAGCCAAAGATTTCATTAGAAGAAGGGCTACAATCGTCATTTGATTACTATGAGAAACACAAAGAGCATTATTGGTAATTTTCAATTTGGACACAGATCCACACAGATTATAAGGATTTTAAATATAAAGAACTAACGAAAAAGATTATAAAAATCTTTTATAGATTTTGTAATAAACTTGGATATGGTTTCCTTGAGAAGGTTTATGAGAATACAAAAAATAGATATCTGTATGTATCTGCAAAAATCTGCATCCTGTTTAATTTAAATATAGCAATATGAAAATTCCTGTTTTTGACCTTAAAAGGCAGTATAAATACCTGAAGACTGAACTGGATAACGCCTTTACAAACGTTTTCGAAAGTGGAAATTTTGTTCTGGGCGAAAATGTCAGATTATTTGAAGAAGAATTCGCAAACTATCTTGGTGCCGGATTTGCCGTAGGAGTAGGTTCCGGTACGGAAGCATTGCATCTAGCCTTAAAAGCTTGTGATATCGGATCTGAAGATGAAGTAATTACCGTTCCAAATACGGCAGTCCCTACTATCTCCGCCATATCGTTTGCAGGAGCCAGACCGGTACTTGTCGACGTCACACCGGACACCTACACAATAGACACAAAAAAGATAGAGAAAAAAATTACAGATAAAACAAAGGCAATAATGCCTGTGCATTTTTATGGCCACTCTGCTGAAATGGAACAGATAATGAAATTGGCAGAAGCGCACAACCTAAAAATTATTGAAGATGCGTGCCAGGCCCATGGCGCACAGTATAACGGCAAGAATGTAGGCACGCTCGGAGATATGGGCTGCTTCAGTTTTTATCCCACAAAAAACCTGGGAGCTTACGGTGATGGAGGGATAGTAGTTACGAACGATGAGGGATTATATAACAAACTCATTATGCTTAGAAATTACGGTGAAGTTAAAAAATTCACTTCAAAAATTGAAGGATTCAATTCGAGACTGGATGAAATCCAGGCTGCTGCACTCAGGGTAAAATTAAAGCATCTGGATACATGGACAAACAGACGCAGGGAAATAGCGACACAGTATCAACAACTGCTATTTAATTCAAACGTGCAGCTCCCCTGTGAAAGGCAATGGGCAAAGCACGTGTACCATCTTTTTGTAATAAGGACAAATAAAAGAGATGCCCTCAAGGATTATCTCCAGGAACGTGGAGTCGGCACACATATACATTATCCAATCCCAATTCATTTTCAGGGAGCATACGAAAAGCTAGGGTATAAGTCGGGAGATTTCCCCATAAGCGAGAGAAACGCCGGAGAAATTTTATCTTTACCTATCTACCCAGAACTGACAACAGAGGAAGTCGAAGAAGTCGCCGGTTTAATCATAGAGTTCCAGAATACAGATTTATAATTGCAGTTATAATTAACATCAGGGAGTACCATAATGGCCAAATCCACGGTTTCGGCATGTGTAATGACTTTTAACAATGCTGACGTGATTAAGGAGTGCATGAAGAATATAAAGTGGGCCGATGAAGTCATAGTTGTCGACTCCTACAGCACTGATAACACGGTTGAAATATGCCGTGAATTTACAGACAAGATTCATCAGAGAAAATGGCCCGGTTTCAAAGATCAGTCAAACTATATTGTCAGCCTTGCTAACTATGAGTGGATTCTCTTTATGGATGCTGATGAGATTATCTCTCCTGAACTTTACCTGGAAATCCAGTCACATCTGAATAATGATTCAAATAACTGGGATGGGTTCTATTTCCCGCGCAGAACGCGTTATCTTGGAAGCTGGATTAATCATGGAGAGTGGTATCCTGCGTACGACCTCCTTCTCTACAAAAAAGATAAGGGTAAGTGGGTAAAAGAGCCGCATGCGACTCTAGAGTTGGACGGCAAAGCAAAATATTTAAAGAGTGATTGCCTTCACTATACATATAGAAATCTTTCACACCAGCTTAGCACCATCGACAAATATACAGATATGAGTGCCATTGAAATGGAGAAGGATGGTGTAAGATTCCTCACTTTTCAACTCTTGTTCAGGCCCCTTTTCAGATTTATCAAAGGATATTTCTTCAAACGTGGATTTCTGGATGGAATGCCGGGTCTGGTAGCAGCGATTACGACGTCATTCTATGTATTCATGAAATATGCAAAACTATGGGAATTACGCATAAAGAATCAACCGCAAATCGGCACGGACAAAGACGCATACAAATGAGAGGTTTACCCTGCCCCATTGAATCAATTATTAGAAATATTACCATATACTTACAGACTATAGCTGAATGGCTACCCACCCAGCTTTATTACATACACAGACGGAAAGGAACAGATATTGAAAATACTCCATCTCTTCAGTGATTGGAAATGGACTGGCCCGGCAGAGCCCGCACTCAACCTTTGCATAGAATTAAAGAAGAGAGGACATGACGTCACACTTGCATGTGGCAAGGCAATGGACGATTACCCCTTCCCACCTGATTCAGAGTCTGTTGAAAAATACGCATACGAACGTAACCTGGTACCGGTTACCAAATTTAATCTAAGTAAGCATTTCAGTCTTTTCAAATACATCTCTGACATCAAGAATCTTTCGATTTTCATAAACGATGAGGCATTTGACATAGTCCACGTTCATCGAAATCAGGACCATTTGGTTGGTGGAATAGCCGCTAGACGTACCGGAAGGAACTTACCCGTAGTACGTACGAATCATGACGGAGTTGCATTAAAAAAAAACCTGAGAAATAAGATATGTTTAACTCGGCTCACGGATAAATTGATTGCCGTTTCAGAAAAGGCAAGAGTGGCAGACATGAACCGTTTTGGATTAGACGAAGATAAGACAATCATGATTAACGCCTCTATAGATTGCCACCGTTTCAACACTGGAAGCGGACCGCTCACCCACAGGAAGCAGTTTGGGATGAATGATGATGACATTGTGGTAGGAATCATAGCCAGAATCC
>Ga0257123_1002265_pt1 | contig 10486 bp, 10 predicted proteins | sample SI106_135metaG_FD_190185 | JGI IMG/M metagenome (GOLD analysis project Ga0257123, IMG submission 190185) | Marine microbial communities from Saanich Inlet, British Columbia, Canada - SI106_135 | ecosystem: Environmental > Aquatic > Marine > Inlet | place: Canada: British Columbia | collected...
CCGCATTCAATTCTTACATGCAAAATTTTACCTTTTATCTTATTATCTAGCCATTTTTTAAATTTTATTGCACCGTGGTCATAGCGCAATACATAGCCAACCATAGCCGTTAAGTCATTTTCATCTAGAATCTTAAGTAATTCATTCACCCTGTCTGATGTGTGCGATATTGGCTTTTCTATCAATAAATGCACACCGCGCTTTGCCAGCTCTAATGACTGCTCTAGATGTAGTGTTGCAGGCGATGATACAATGGCAGCTTGAACGCCTTCGTTAACAACCTCGTCAACAGAATGTACAATTTTAGTGGCTAACTGCTCCTCTTTACAAACACTTCCATGCCCGGAGCGCATAACGATTATCTCTATATCTGGTCTTATTTCTGCTATCAACCTAAGATGTCTTTTTCCAATACTCCCTAATCCTATTATTGCCAATCTATTTATGATCAAAATATATCCTTTACTTCTCTATTGGCTTTCTCATATTCTTCCATTCTTCCTATATCCAGCCAATACTCATGAATTGGGAAAGTACTAACACCCCCATTATTCAACTCCTGATTTAAAAAATCTGTCATGTCTAGATAGGATTTTCCATCTATTTTATCAACTAAATTTTTACTTAAAACATAAATACCGGCATTGACAAAAAATTTATGTATTGGCTTTTCTTCTATCTTTTTAATTTTGTAATTATCAATTTCTATTACCCCGTAAGGCACTTGAAAATCATATTCTCTTACGCACATTGTTGCTTCTGTATTGCTTTCGTGATGAAAATTCAATAGATTTTTAAAGTCAACCTTAGTTAAAAGATCCCCATTCATCACTATTAAAGGCAAATCTGTCAAATTGTCAGGTAATAATCCTAAAGATCCGGCTGTCCCTAGTGGATTGTCCTCATGAACATACTCAATACTCACGCCATACGCCTCACCAGTTTTAAAGTAATCTCTAATCTGTGCAGATTTAAAGTGGGTAGAAATATAAAAATTATGAAAGCCATAACTAATAAATTGTTCAATAATCATTTCTAGAATTGGCTTTAAACCAACTTTCAGTAGCGGCTTTGGCGTGCTTTCAGTTAAAGGACGTAATCTAGTGCCAAAGCCTCCTGCCATAAGAAAAACAGGGTTATCATGTTTCGGACTTTTAATCAAGTGTTCTAAGGTTTCTAGCCCGCAAAGAATTCCATCTTTATTAACAATTGGCATATGCAGAAAACCCTGGCTAGACATTAGAGACAATATTTCTTTATTTTCAACCTTATCATCTACAGTTACCGGATTGCAATTCATTATCAAGCCAACAGGACTTTTCACAGTTGATTGACTGATTAACGCACGTCTAATATCACCATCAGTAATCGTTCCTAACAATCTATCATTTTCATCAGAGACAAGTGCAATTCTACGTCCTCCATCGTGCAATACTTTAATAGCTCTATCTAACGAATCGTTAGGACTTAATAGAAGCTCTCTCCAATCAGGCATCAACTCTTGTTCCAAATAGGGTTTTTTAATTCCCAGTTGCTGTTAACCTTATGCCACAAATGTGGAGACCTAAACTTTTCAATTGCGTCATGATACTGCTGCATAGTTATATCCATATAATTACAACAATCCTGAATATACTGTTGTGGGAACTCACCATCAAATCTTTTAATTAGTGCGACACCATCCTCTCTTGTAATGTCACCATTTCTAATTTCTTGTGCAGAATCATAAGTAGCCCTACCAATGCCAAATTTAATAGTTGTCGTATGATAATGAAGCCAATCAATCTTATCATCCAAAGAACTATACTTGCTAAAACTACCTTCAGTTCTATAATCATTGGGCATAAAATTACTATTTTCAACTGAGTAGTAATAAACATCTTGAGGGTGCCACTTTATGTAATAACCCAAGTAATGAACTTCAGTTCCTATTTTTTCCACTTCATATGGACTCACTGGGAAATAAGCCTCAAGATCAGATAGCTTAAATCCAAAATCATCAATCAAGTCTTTTGCAGGAATACCTCCCAATACCAAATCTTTTATACTTAGCTCTGCGCTGTAATATTTTGAATCTCTAGTAGGCTTCTCATTATCCTCAATAGCATTACCATATTCAGCCTCATTTTCACCAAAAACCACCAAGGGAATATCTAATAAAACTGATAACCTAGGGGCAAGATTTTTCTGACCCAAAATAAAAGGCTGAAACGGATGTCCGAGATTTAAGAAAGCATTTTTTGTTAGAAATCTATGGAGTTTTTTATTTTGATTATAGGTGTAATTAGCAAAGCCAGCATCTAGCCATGCATCAAAGTTCCTTCTACCAATGTCGGTATACAAGGCAGGTGGCCAAGTAATCAATATAGGATTCATGTTGTACTTATACTTCAAAATGTGAGCCGCTTGAACACTATCCTTACCACCACTACCTGGTACCACAACATCATACCGACCATCATTACGTCTAAATCGATTACACAATTCTTCAAGCTCTTTATGTCTTTCTTTCCAATTTATAGATTTTTTCATCTCGGCATAGCGACATGCATCACAGACTCCATCCTCACCAAAGGCTAAAGTTTTTTTCTGTTCTTTATATGTCTGTTTAAACTCAATAGTTGAAGACGGCCTCTGATTATTCATGGTGCATTTTTTGCAAAATTTTACTTCAAGTGGGAGGCCATATTTTCCAGTTAATTTTTTCATTTATATGTTAATCACTATTTTTATAATTTAACAAAGTTTGACAGTAACTTTATGCCAGCTTCGCGGCTTTTTTCTGGATGAAATTGAACTCCATAAAGATTTTCTTTATGCACTGCAGAAACAAAGCTGTGGTTGTTATATGTTGTTAATGCAATAATATCAGTATAGTTGACCATCTCATATGAGTGCATAAAATAAAATTCTTCACTCTCCACGCCATTTAACAAAATATTAGCAGTTTTTACATTGATCTTATTAAAACCCATATGTGGTATCTTCCCATCACATAAAATCGGTTTGACCTCTCCATCTATCAAACTCAAACCTTTAGTTTTGCCAAATTCATAACCTAATTCTGACAGAATTTGCATCCCTAGACATATGCCCAGGACAGGTTTACTAAATTCTTGTATTGGGCCTATAAAATTGTCATTCTCTAGTTCTTGCATAGCATCTTTGAAACTACCAACACCTGGAATTACAAGTTTATCAACTAAATCAAAATCTGATGGGCTATTAATAACCAGCGCATTACCGCCAGCTTTTTCAACGGCTTTTTTAACACTGTGAATATTACCAGCAACACCATAATTTACAATTCCGATTATATTATTCACTGTGACGCCATCATATTATTTAGATATTGCTTAATCTCTTGAGTAGTTACTCTGTCATAATGCAACAAACTTGCTATTGCCACACCACTAGGGTGAGCCGCTTCAATTAATGCTTTAATGTCCTCCAAGGACCCTGCGCCACTTGAGACAACAACAGGAATGTTGACTAAATCTACTACTTTTTTTGCCAATTCAATATCAAAGCCTCTACATCTACCATCTGCATCTACAGATTGTAATAAAATCTCGCCAGCCCCTCTTTGCTCCACTTCACTTGCCCAATCTGACACATCTTTTTGACTTTGAATACGGCCACAGTCAGTATAACACTCCCAATAATTATTCCAACTTTTAGCTTCAATATTAACGACAACCGCTTGACTTCCAAATATTTTTGCAGCTTTGTCAATAATACCTGGGCTTTTTTGAATGGCATGTGTATTAATAACAACCTTATCTGCCCCCATATCAAACATCTTGGAAAAATCATCAATACTTTTCACACCGCCACCAGCAGCAAATGGAATAAATAATTTATTTGCCGCTTTCTCAATTTCATTAAATAGAATTTCACGCTGAAATAATGAGGAGACTATGTCAATATAGAATAACTCGTCAGCACCTTGATCATAATACTTCTTGGCCATTTCTGATGGGTCTCCCATCTTTCTATAACCTTCAAAGTGTACTGGCTTAACCACATAGGGTGGCTTTACATCTAATTTTGCAATTATTCTAACTGTCATTTTTAGTTATCTTAAAAAATTAATAAATTCTTTACAAGTCATAAAAAGTTTTTTTAAGAATTTCATTTAAATCAAAGTTTTTAATTATATCAACAACAGCTTTACTTGCGCCGCCGTTTCCATAAGGATTTTTAGTGTTATTAACTATATTTTGAAAGCCTTCAGAATATGCCTTATCAAATGCACTGCCGATACTCTCTTGTGTAGGCAAACAACTTATAACGCTATCTGCCTTAATGCGCCCTTTCTGTCTATCACCTATATCAATAGTTGCAATATTAAAACTTGGCGCTTCAAGCAAGCCACTTGAACTATTACCAACAACAGCATCTACAAACTGTAAAGCACTAAGGTAATTAAGCTGTCCCATTGACGTAAAAGCGATTGAATTATCATTAACAGAAGTATAAGTTTCAATCATACTATTTATTACCCTGCTATCAGTATCACTATTAGCTTTTGTAAAAATTATTCTTGTATTTTTTAATTCATCGATGGAGTTCAGTAACTCTTGAAACTGCACTTTAGAAGTAAAGTTTTCAAGAGTCACAGGATGAAAAGTGACCAATATGTTTTTCTTTCCAAGTTTAAAATCAATAGCATTTTCAAAATCAGATTTAGATAATAACTTTAACTTATTGATACTATCAACCCCTAGTCCACCAACATTGAATACTCTATTTGGCTGTTCACCTAATTGAATAATTCTGTTCCTGTATTTATTAGTGGCAGCAAAGTGCAAATGACTCATCTTGGTTATTGAATGTCTAATCGATTCGTCAAATGCACCTTCTGTAACCTCACCGCCATGCAAGTGTGCCACAGGTATTTTTGCAATCATTGCTGAACTTACCGCTGAGAAGATTTCAAAACGATCACCTAAGACTACTATTAAATTAGGCTGCAACTCATCAAATGCATCTGCAAATCCAATCATTCCTAAACCCATGGATTTACTAATAGCCAACTCTGTATCAGATGTAAGTGATATGTCTACTTTTTTATTTATAAAAAAACCATCTTCCTCTATTTGTTGATAGGTATTGCCAAACTCTGGAGACAGGTGCATTCCAGTTGCGATAATTTGCAACTCTAGATCTTTATCTACATCAATCTCCCTTATAAGCCAATACAATAAGCCATATTCAGCACGAGTTCCAGTAACAACGCAGATTTTTCTCATTTTTTTATTAGTTTTTATACATTATTTTGATATAAATAATGGCTTTTAGAATGTCTAGCATTATTTTTTTAATCCTGCTCCACTATAAAAACATATTATGTTAAAAATTTTCTAATTCTTTATAGCTGATAATTATATTAAATCATCTATTTTGTAATTTTTAGTTGCAACAGTCCCAATAATACCATCCCATTTCATTGGGCTAATACCATATCCTGGTCTTTTAACTATAATATTTTTATCAGTTAATAAATCACCTTTTTGAATATCTTTATTAGCAACAATAGATTTTCTAACAATATTAATATTAATACTTTCACTTGGTGATGGTTTTTTCTTACTACTGCCTAATGCTTTTTCAATATTTCTAATCCCCTTCACCATAATCATCAATTCTTCCGGCTCTAGTGATGCTTTATGATCCGGCCCATCCATTACCTTATCTAATGTAAAGTGCTTTTCGATAACTGTTGCACCCATTGCAACAGCAGCGATATCTACTTCGATACCTAGTGTGTGGTCACTATAACCAACAGAAATATCAAATTCTTTCTGTATTGTCAACATAGCATTTAAATTTACATCTTCCATTGGTGTTGGGTACATTGTATTCGCATGTAATACTGTAATATTGGTTTTAGATGTTCCTGCGTCAATCAAGATACTTAATGCATCTTCAACTTCTTTAAGATCTGACATGCCTGTAGATAATATAACTCGCTTACCTAATGAGCCAATATGCTTTAAATACGGTAAATTGGTAATTTCACCGCTAGGTATTTTGAAAATTTGCAATCCTAAATCACTCAAGAGATCAATGCTATCATGATCAAATGGTGTAGATAGAAACATAATGCCTTTTTCTTGACAGTAAGCAAGTAACTCTTTATGAGTACTTACATCAAGTTCAAGCTTTTTAATCATATCAAATTGTGACTCTAACGCATCAGTGGTTTTTTTTTGATAATCAGCTTTTTCAGCAGTTTTAGATACTAAATTTTCAGCTTTAAATGTTTGGAATTTAACTGCATCAGCGCCAGATTCAACTGCCACATCAATTAGATCTTTTGCTAATTTTATTGAACCATTATGATTAACTCCAGCTTCGGCAATGATGAAAACACTCACTTAATAACACTCCCGGCCTTTGCAAAACAGTTATCACCAATCCTAACACCTTCTTTACTAATAGCGCCACTACCAATAAAACTGCCATTACCCACAACAACATCTCCATTAATAACCGCGTTGGTTGAAATATGGCAATGATTTCCAATGCTACTACCATGCTCTACTATTGACTTTGTGTTAATAATACAGTTATCACCAATTTTTACACCAGCACCGACAATCACATCGTGCATAATTCAGAGCCCTTTCCAATACTAGCATGCTGTGAAATATATGCTCTTGGTGAAACAATACTTGGCAAAGTAAATCCCAATTTTAAAACTGTATCAAATAAATTGATTCTTGGTAATGGGCTTCTTATTTGTCCAATCGTTATTAGCACATTTTTACATCGTTTAACTAAATTATTCAACTCTGAATCATTACCTATAATTGGATATCCAAGTACATTTTTTCCAAGTAATTCTGGTTTGTCTATTATTCCAATAATATTAAATCGGCCTTCCAGTTCTATAACATCAATAACAGCTTTACAATGTCCACCGCCACCAATTAAAACAATATCTTTCACAATACTACACTGCTAGGTATATTAACAACACGTTCTTCTAGCCATTCTGAATTTGTCAGATCCCCACACTGAGCCTCTTTAAACATTGGTAATTTATTCATTAATGTCCAGATTGGGCGTGTCATAATGCTTTGCGAATTTGTCTCGTCTAAGAACAAATTCCTCTGATTACCATCCTTAAGAATAATAGAATTTAACCAATAATTTGATTTAGAGTTTTCAGGCTCAGAAACAAATTGTATATTACTGCCATTAAAAAAATCCTCATAGGATTTTGCTAAAAACCTCTTGCTTTTCAAAAAACCGTTTAGCTGTTCTAATTGTGCCACTATTAGCGCTGCATTTAAGTTGGGCATGCGATAATTGTACCCAACCAGATCGTGTGTGTACTCCCATTTGTGTGGTTCTTTAGCTGTCGTAGTAATATGTTTTGCTTTCTTGGCCAAATCTTCATTATTAGTTAGAATACAGCCACCACCGCCTGATGTTATTATCTTATTTCCATTAAAACTTAGAATACCTATCTCTCCAAAAGTACCTGTATGTTGATTCTTATAATAACTACCCAACGACTCTGCTGAGTCTTCAACTAGAGCAATGTGCCACTCTTTACAAAGGTTTTGAATTTTATCAATACGACAAGGATATCCAAATGTATGCATTGGAACACAGGCTTTAATAACCTTTCCAGTGATTTTATTAATACATTGTTGATTTTTAATAATTGCATTTTCTTTTAAAAAAATCTCTAATGCTATTAGTGACATTCCCATTGTATCTTTGTCGACATCAATAAAAATAGGGGATGCGTTACAATAATTGATTGCATTACATGTAGCAACAAAGGTAAGGGGCTGAGTAATAACCTCATCTCCATCCTTAACACCTAAGATTATCAATGAGATATGTAAAGCTGAGGTTCCACTGCTTGTTGCAACAGCATATTTAGCGCCAGTATAGCTTGCAATTTTATCTTCAAACTCATCAACAAATTTTCCAACAGATGATACAAATGTAGAATCTATACATTCATTTAAATACTTCTTTTCGTTGCCTAAAAACCTAGGTTCGTGCAAAGGTATAAATGAATCTGTTTTATATACTGATCTAATAAAATCAACTACAGATGTATATTTACCGCTAATCTTGGCGCTCATGTGGAATGTTGTAATATCTTTGATCTTCAGGATCTTGAATAATGCCCTCCTGAACTATACGTTTAATCTCTTCAATACCGTCAGGCACCCTCATGGTAATTTCAAAACCTAATTCTCGCTTAATTTTATCACTATTTACTCTGTAATCCCTTGGGTCTTCATTCTTGTCAACATATTTGATGTTAGCGTCAGGTATGGCTTTTTGAATCTCTTCTACTAACATTTGCTTAGTATAATTTTCTGAAGTATCACCAACATTAAATACATTGTAAGCCACCTTTTCTTTTGGGGAACGCAACACAGTAATAAATGCATTAGAGAAGTCCTTTACATGGCAATATGGCCTCCAGAACTTCTCACCAAAAATAATAAGTTCTCTACCTAAAGCTAAATCTTTGGTAAATTCATTAACTGTTAGATCAAACCTCATTCTTGGAGAGAGCCCATATACAGTAGAGAATCTCAAAGAAGTTGGAGAAAAGTTTGTATTTCTATCTATCTCATCAAGCATATACTTCTCAAACTTAACCTTCAACTCTGCATAAAGAGAAACTGGAGCAAGAGTAGACTCTTCGTCAACATAAGACTCTGGGTCATCCATTTTTCCGTAATTACTGCATGTGGATGCAAATACAAATTTTGGAATACCAACCTCTATACACTTGTCTAAAAGCCATTTGGTTGATTTCCAATTAGTTTGTTCTGCAAGATCTGAGTGCATCCTGCACGCTGGGTCACCCACAATTGCGGCTAAATGAATAACAGCATCAAACTTATCATTGACAAGGACCTTATTAAACGCGTCATGGTCATTGACATCACATTTAATAAAATTAAAATTCTCATTGTGCCAAATATCCAGTAACGACTCCCCGCCAAACATTAAATTATCTACACAGGTTACTGAGTAATTTTCAAACAATAACTCTCTTAATAGTCCAGATCCAACATAACCGGCGCCGCCAGTAACTAATACATGTTCCAAGAAAAACTCCTTATTTATTTAAAATATATTTTGCAAATGAAAATGCGCTTGTAAATGCTGGGGAAACTGCATTTAAAACATGTGTTGTATTATCGACCCTTTCGACTAAAAAGTCCATAACAAGCTCACCTTTTTTTGTATCTAATAATTGGGCCCTAATGCCAACCTTTTGACTAACAATAAGATCGTTACCAGAAATTCTGGGAACTAACTTTTGCATACTCTTTAAGAATTCACTTTTAAAAATTTTGTGTATTTCTTGATGAGTATAGGATCTAAAACCTTGTTTATTGCCTATATATTGCTTTGCCAAATAATACGAAATAGATGTCGCATCTTTAATGTTGACCCCCTTAAAACCTTGATAATTTTCCCTTCCAAATGCAGGAATAGCAGTTGGTCCAAAATACGTACTACCATCAATCAATTTGACCGAGTGTATCCCTAAAAAAGGGGCATTTAAATCTGGTACTGGATAAATCAATCCATTAAGTTGAATATTGGAATTCTTATGTAGCCCGTAATAGAGGCCTTTAAACGGAAGTATTGTGTATTTTTCACCTACACCAAAAACTTTTGAAACAGCATCAGAGTGCTGACCAGTACAATTAACAAGATGAGCATATTGAAAACTATTGTCTTTATTGGTTTTAATCGTACTAGAATCAGGATTAGCCGACTTTACTTTTTCATTAAAAAGAATTGTTACTCCAGCATTAATCAATTCAAATTGGATTTTTTCAAGGACCTTACATGGATCAACAACAGATGTGTTAGGAGAATATAACGCCTTTTGTACCATTGTGCTGGCTTCAGGTTCTATTTCATTCAACTCTTTCTGCGAAATAATCTCAACTAAGGCGCCATTTTTCATACCCCTGTTGTACAATAAATTAACCTGGCTTTCGTCTTCATATTTTATAGGCAAAATAACTTTTCCACATTGCAAGATTGGTAGATTATGTTTTCTACAATAATTGGTCATTAATTTAGAGCCTTCGGCACAAAATTTAGCTTTTAATGTGTCTGATGGATAATATATTCCTGAATGAAGAACACCTGAATTTCTACCACTTCCATGCATTCCAATCTTGCATTCTTTTTCTATTATTAATATCTCGCAATCTGGCTCATCTAATAACTTTTGACGAGCAACAGAAAGTCCTGTTATTCCCGCACCAAGAACTATTAAATCATAATACTTAGTCATGCCGCTTATAAAGTGCTTGTTTTAAATAATTTTTTTCGTAGTGTTTTCATATATTCAATAATTCCAAAATCTAGAATTTCTTTTAATGATTCATCTGCATGCACTTTATCACCCCAAAACCTCTGACAACTTTTTAAAATTTCTTATATAGAACATCCTAAGAAGCCTTCTTCTTAT
>Ga0257123_1002275_pt1 | contig 10437 bp, 10 predicted proteins | sample SI106_135metaG_FD_190185 | JGI IMG/M metagenome (GOLD analysis project Ga0257123, IMG submission 190185) | Marine microbial communities from Saanich Inlet, British Columbia, Canada - SI106_135 | ecosystem: Environmental > Aquatic > Marine > Inlet | place: Canada: British Columbia | collected...
AAAAGCGTAGAGTTAAAGGTGATTTTTTAGATTTTATGGAAAGTATGAAAAAATCTAGGAAATTTTTTGGAAAAAATAAAAAAGGATTAAATTTGGGATGGAAATTTTGAATTATTCAAAGGTCTCAAGCTAATATAAGAATTGATATAAGCTAAAAACAAAGTTACACTAATTACACACATAATCAAATTCTTTCTTGCTACTTCTAAAAGGGTCGGTTAATTCGTCAGTATACTTTCCCATTATTAATCTTTTTTTAGGAAGAAAATTTTTACGAAAAAATAAACTAAATTTTGCAATTTTTTCGCCACGATTAGTTAATCTAACACACCCATCTTTTATATTAATTGTTCCTGAATTTTCTTGTTCTGTAATGCGCACATCAACTAAACGGTGCTCTACCATATACTCATTTTTGATAATATCATCAAAACTAGATAAATTTATAGCGCCACCTCTTTGATGTAGTTTTTCTAAAATATAAAAAGACAATGAACGATCAATAACGGTAGGAATTGAAATTGCAAAAATATAACCAGCAAACAAGAAAATTATTATCATTTGTAATTTTTCAAATATACTGAATACTGAAAAATACTTATGCAAGAAAATAATAATACCAGTAGTAAATGTTGCCAGAACTCCATCTAAAATAGCGCTGTAAAATACCACATCAACCAGAAAAAATCTAATATGAATATAATAAAACACCAATAATAATATCAAGAAAATAACCGAAACTGCAACTGCTATGAAGATTTTCATGATTTAAAAACAAATACCTTATTTCCAAAAAAACTTAAAAAAAACTGAACTACTGATGCGATAATAAACCCTATTCGGTAATCAAAATTATACAGGTCAGTCCACACATATAGCACAATGCCGTGCACTAAAGCTAGCAACGAGTAAAGCACAATAAATGGAATGGATTGTTTTAAAATTGGCTTACTAAAAGCTTTAAAAACAAAATGCCTATTACCCATATATGAAGCAAAAATTCCAAAAAAAGCGGCGATAAAATTAGCCAGACCTGCAGATCTAAAGCCAATAAAATCCATATTAATTGTTAGGACAGAATAATGAATAATTGTTGCAAATAAACCATTAACAATATACCTGCCAACCTCAAATTCAAATATTTTTCTAACCATTATGGTCGGAATTTGTATGATGTATAGTATCAATAAAGTCCTGATATTTAATGGATACAATTGTTCCGCTTTTTACAATACCAGTTAGCATTAGCGTTATAAGTGTCAAGGCTCCTGTTTGAAGAAATACTAACAATAAAATCCCTAATGCAACAGAAAACCAGCCTGGCGTAGCAAAACCAAAGATCTTAAGAGTAACCGCTGCTATTCCACCTAAAATAGCCAGAGCAGCAACTGATGCGCATGCCATGCCAACACGGACCAGGACATCTTCTGAAAAAACCATAAGCGCCCTAAATCCATGCAAAACTTGACCTATAAAATTCGTCTTCCCCTTTCCAGCGTATCTTTTTCCACGATCTAACGCTACCTCTTTAATGCGTAATTTTGACATTAACACACAACTAGCAATATGAAGCCATAATTCTTGCATTGCCACCAATCTTTTTATTGATGATGACTTTATGGCCATAAAATTACCAAAACTAATTTTTCTTCCAGAGAGTAGCCTAAACATTCTCTTGTACACAATATAAAAAAAACGGAACCAAAGGGTTTCTATGCGGCTTTTCCTTTCTGCAACTACTACATCAACGTTATCTGATTTTAATAATTTAAGTAACGCTTGAATTGATGTAGGAGTATCCTCCCCATCAGAATCCATAATAATTATATTGCATGAATTATTAATGTTATCAGATACATAACTTAAGCCGATTGCAATAGATCGCTGGTGTCCTACATTTTTCTTGAGTGTAATAACAACCCCTTGTAATCCTGCCGCTTCGATATACCTACTGTGAAGAGTATGATTTATAGAGCCATCGTCTACGGCCACAATGTATGCATTGTTATAAATTTCACCTATATCTTTAAATAGCTTTGTTGCAACCTGTGCATCTTCATAGACTGGTGTAATAATAATTAAATTACTATTTATCATATTTTCAAAGAATAATTATTTCAACAATTATTTTGGATTTTACGTTATATTTTCTAGTAAATTTACAACATCATCAGCTACCCAGATACAATGATCTATCTTGCCGGTAAAAACAGTCAAATACCCAGATTTATAGTCTTTTACTATTGAAGGTCTGGCGTCATCATTGTCTCGATTAGCAAGTACAACACGTGGCCCCTTTAAAAAACCAATACAGCGTGCATTAGATAATTCTGGAACAAAATAACTGCACTCTTCTTTTATTCTTTGAAAAAAAGAACCTGTGTCAATTAAATCCGATGGTTTAGACTCACGAGAAAGCCAAGAGGTTGGCATTTGCAATCCAACAAATTTTTCAATAACAGTGTGATCAACATGATAAAGTAAAAAATTTCCAGTTTGTCCAAAAGGCAATACCGTCATAAACTTACCATCCATAATAGTAATTCCAACAGGATACTGATCCCATTCAATAATTGGAACCATTGTATATTCGTATTGTCTTTGTTCAATCAAATAACCCAACCCCTCAGTTAATCTATTTATTTCAGCGTATGAACAGTTAATAACTCTATCAAAATACTCTTCATTTTTATTATTTATTTCCAATAAGAAACCATTAGATTTTTTCTGTATATTGGTGACTGTAGAGTTTAACTTTAATACTACATCCCTACTTACAAGCTTATCAAGTATCAATTTTCTAAGTATTGTGCAATCATAAACAACTTCATTGCAAACAATGCCTAAATCAACATTTTTTACACTTGGTTGTATTTTGTTTAGATCAATATTTTGGTAAGATAATGCCATCTCATCGCAAAACTTTACATACTCATTAGGACTAACATTTGAATTTTCGCTAGCAATAAAATACATATTTTTAAAGTCTCCCAAAATGCACTCTGCAAATTCTTCTTTAAATCTATCAAACCCACGGATGCATTGTTTAGCCGTCTGCTGATCACGCGGATAATGAAATCCAAGATGAAGTCTGTTTTGATTATTAAAAGATGCTCCGGACAAAGGTTTATCATTACGTTCAAATACTTTAACTTTCATACCCAACTCTGCAAGGCGTATCGCAATCATAGCACCAAAAATTCCACAACCAACTACTGCAACAGATTTTTCATTAGACATATGAGCCGCCGTTAATATGAATAACTTGCCCATTAAGATTACTCCACAAAGGATCACTTAGGTTATAAAGGATATCTGCAATTTCTTTCTTATTTGTCAATCTATTCGTTGGAGTTAATGACTTATGACGCTCTCGTCGTTCTGCACTCATTTCGTTAAACATGGTGCTATCCTGAATTAACCCAGGAGCTAAAGCATTTACACGAATATTAGGAGACAGCCAGGTAGCTAAAGATTTAACAAAAGCATTTTGTGCTGCTTTTGAAGCTGCATAAATTGGATCAAAACTTCCACGAGACCCTGATATCGATGACATAAATAACACACTTGCTCCATAGGTTAGGCTCGGTCTTAAGCGACGCAATAATGAAGCTTGTCCAATAAAATTAATTCCCATTACCTCTTTCATGAGAGCATCATCATAATCATCTATTGATAACCCTGGAAGAATGCCTGCAAGAAAAATTACAACATCAATCTTTCCAAAACTTTTAACCTCATTATTAACAAAGTAATCTAAAGAATCTTCGGAAAGTAGGTCAACTGATGCAGTTACAATCCCAGAATCAATATTATTGTCAAATGATTGTTGACTAAAAGTTGCCAATACACAAAAACCCTTTGCAACAAACTTTGCAGTAACTGTTGGTCCTATTGAAGATGATGCGCCAATAATAAGAGCATTTTTATTATTTTTCATAAATTTAAAATTATTCTTTTATGTTGAATTGTTTAGTACACTCAATAAATTTATTTATATTTATCCCTTTAGAATGAAGTGAAACAGCAGTATGTTATGCGTTCAATAGATACTGCTTCAATTGATTATTATTATTGATTAATCCCTTTAAAATAGATAGCTTTTTAAGCTCTACACACACCACACTCAACACAATCATTAAGATCTTTCAGTTCATTCTCACCCTGGCAAATACAAATTACGGCTGTGCCAGAGGGTATATAATGAAATTCCTTGCTTGGTGCTATTAACTCTTCTGCACCGTTATCAAGAGCAACAATATAAACTGTATCACCGAATTCTAAGACTGCCTCATTAAAAAAAGCATACTCGATGCATCAAGATCCTCATAAACTGGAGTAATAAACGCAATAAGCTTATTATTGGTTTACTTGCTCATATTAATAATTTGTTACTGTAATAAGTTGCTAAAGTAAGGAATGGTTTTCTTTAATCCTTCTTCTAACTGTATTTTTGGCTCCCAATCCAGTTTTTCTTTGGCTAAGGAGATATTTGGACAGCGCTGTGTTGGGTCGTCACTAGGCAGATCCTCATAAGAAATAATAGATTTAGAATTTGTTAATTGTACAACTGTCTCAGCTAATTCCTTAATAGTGAACTCGATTGGATTTCCAGTATTTACTGGTCCAGTAAACTCATCATTAGAATCCATCAATCTAATAAATACATCGATGAGATCATCTACATAACAAAATGAGCGCGATTGAGACCCATCACCATAAATAGTAATGGGTTTATCTTGCAATGCTTGCATAATAAAATTGGAAACTACCCTACCATCATTAGGATGCATATTTGGTCCATAAGTATTAAAGATTCTAGCAACTTTAATACGCAGGTTATGTTGACGATAATAATCAAAAAAAAGTGTTTCTGCGCAACGTTTTCCCTCATCATAGCAGGATCTGATTCCATTAGGGTTAACATGCCCCCAATAATCTTCAGTTTGTGGATGAACCTCTGGATCTCCATAAACTTCACTTGTGGATGCCTGTAAAATTTTAGCTCCTACGCGTTTAGCCAAGCCCAACATATTAATAGCTCCATGCACATTGGTTTTAGTGGTTTGCACTGGATCATGCTGATAATGAATAGGTGATGCCGGACAAGCTAAATTATAGATTTCATCCACCTCAATATAAAGAGGAAAGGTTACATCATGTCTTATTAATTCAAAATTGGAATTGTCGAGTAATCCAGAAACATTGCCTCTCATGCCTGTAAAGAAATTATCGACACAAATAACTTCATTTCCTTCTTCTAAGAGCCGCCTACAAAGATGAGAGCCAAGAAAGCCAGCTCCTCCTGTTATTAAAACTCTTTTTTTTGTATACATCAAAATAATTTTTATAATCAACAATGACTTGAATTTTAACTTAAAAAATTGCTCATAATGAAAAAATATTCCAACTTTTTTTGTTACACTAAAAATTACCTCAATCTTGTCTTTATTAATCAAAGCGCATGATGCTGCTTAATGCATTATTGTATGATTACTGCATAAATTAAACAATAAGAGACCTTTGAATAATTCAAAGGTCTCTTATTGTTTTTTGCTTTCATAACAATACTTTAACAGGTTTTTAAACATGCTTAAGTTGTCATGACCCTATTTAATAACTAACATATACTTATGTTAACAACTCTTGGTAAGCCATTAAAGTTTGAGTAACTACAATATCTTCTGAGAATTCACTCTCAACAAGCCTTCGTCCATTTGTACCCATGCTTTTCCTTTTTTCAGGATTATCAATTAATTCTTTAATTGCATTAGCAAGAGAATTGGAATTTTTTATAGGAACAAGAATTCCATTCTTTCCATTATGAACAATTTCTCGACAGCCTGGCACGTCGGTAGCAATAATTGGTCTCGAACATGATGCAGCTTCTAGTAATACTTTCGGTAACCCTTCTCGATAAGACGGTAAACAAATAATACTTGCCCTGGGCAAAACTTCGTGCATTTTGGTCTGTTCACCCCAATACTCAATTACACCAGACTCATGCCACTCATTAAGCTGCCCTTCTGGTATTGAGGCGGGATTTTCTGGATCATTTTCTCCAACTAAAACAAAACGGGCATTAATTTTTTTATCCTTAAGTATTTTAGCTGCATCAACAAACTCTCCAACACCTTTATCCCAAAGCATTCTTGAGGCAAGCATTACAATTGGTGTATCTTTGACTTCATTCATAAAAGTAAACTGTTCTATATTAACTCCAGAGCCACGAATAATTGCAACATTATCATTGTTAACCAATTTATTTTTTAAAAAATACTCGAGATCGTCTTTATTTTGTAATATTAATTGACTATTTTTACTTCTAAATAAAAAGCGAAATAATTGGTGAATAAAAAAACGAAGTAGTTTCACTTTCTTCTTATTAGAAATAAAAATATAACCCAAACCTGCCATTGCGTTAACAATCTTTATTGAGCCAATAAATTGTGCAACCAGTGTTCCGTAAATTACCGGCTTTATAGCAACATGATGCACAATATCTGGATTATATTTTTTATAATATGAATAAAGTTCAGAGATGGTCTTAAGTTCAGAGAATAAATTCATACCTCCTCTTTTAATTTCTATAGGTGCTAATTCAAAACCTTCAGATTCAATAGCATCTTTATGCTTACTAACTTTTGTAATGACAACTACTTTAAAGCCTTCTGCCAAAGCTTTGCGTGCAATAGGTAATCTATGCGAACAAAAATACCAATCTTCGGACACAAAATAAACAATTGTTTTCATTTGTTTACAGGATGAATAAAAATAGTCAATAATACTTTAATATTAGAATTACTCAAACAAATAAACCAATCTAGGGCTTAACCAAACAATAATATTCTGCACCCATGTATCTTTAAATAATTGCACCCAGTGTCTAATTATTTTTGGTTGTTGTTTAATCAGCTCAGGTACATCTTTGGAAGATATTTCCCTAACTAGATTATCTTCACTCTCATACACATATAACTTATTTTCTAAAGAGTACTTTCCACCAAATTTTGGATCAATAAGATAATCATCATTAATAACAACGTAAGGAGTTAAGGCCACAATATTTTTAGTTCTGACACTATCTTTAAAAATAGCACTGACATTCCATGGCATACTAAAAAATTCAATATGAGCGTATGGACCAAGCTTACTATATATATTCCCTGTTATTATCAAAGTACTATCGTGCTCTATTGCTTTCAAATCTTGATTATTTCTTATATTCTCTATAACAATTTTTTGATTTGCATTCCAAGACTTCCAATGGTCGCTCAGCCCAAATACAGGCGCTAAAAATACAATTAATAGAAATGCGACTGCCTTCTTGTTTGCAGGCAAAAATGTAACTAATAAGAAGGCAATAAATAATGATCCATAAACAGTTGATCTATTTCCAAGATTGAATGCTGAATGACTATAAAGACCTGTTAGGGCGTACATACCAAATGAAAGAATCAAAACACTAATCAGGCCAATATACAATGATTTTGATATATTTAGCGCTTTGGAAAATGACCCAATCTTTATGAATGCAAATACCGATATCAATGCAACAATAATTACAGAGACAAGACTAATTGACTCAATAGCATAAAATACCTTAAGCCAATATGAAGGCCCTATAGCCGACTCTAAAAAACTCAAAGGCTGGATAAGCATCTGCTTAAAAAAATCTAAGACGCTTAAATCTGAATCTATTCTGCGTTCAACTCCAACATAATGGAGTTTGATCCAAAAATAATATGCAACATATAGGACTCCAGGAGTAACAAATATAATTGCCTTCTTAAAATTCTTTTCAAACAAAAATATCACAGACAATCCAAAAATATATGGAGGAGATGAATAGTGCCACATCGATCCCAACACCAAGAAAAAGATTGCAAGCATAGTCCTATCATTTCTTAACAAAGAGTGGGCGAATAATATTATTGCTGGAGTTATTATGTAAAACAATGTCATATACCAATACATTGTTGTATCATGAAGTGGGTACATTATAAAAACTACTGAGGCTAGGATCGCCCTATCTTTGGAAAAATAATCTTTAAAAAAAATAAAAACTAAATAGATTGAAACAGCATGTATTGCAATCTTAATTATGTCATATGCAACTTGATATTCATGGCCAAAAACATAATAAGCCCACCAAATTAAATAGTAGTTCAATATACCAAAAATTTGAAATTTATCCGAATTCAGACTTATAAAATCTGTCAAACTGCCATGCTGAATTGATAAGATTGAACTATAATCATCGCCATGTAAACCAACACCTAATATTAAATAAAATAAAATAAAAAGGATAATAATAGCTTGTGCGTACTTAGCAGAAATAAATTCTAAAATTTTTAACATCTTAACCTTATGCACTATGTAAAATAAAATTTGTTAACGAGTCCATTTTTCCATAATTTTATGCACGCCTTCAGAGACTGTAGTATTCATGTGTCCTAACAGAGAAATATTATTTGAAAAAACAATATCTGATTCGTTATCCATTAGGGTACTTATCTTAAAATACACTTTCTTTCTAACTGCCTTCTCAATCTCTTTTTTTACTTCAATAATAGAATAAGACCTTGACCCGGCTAAAATACACATACCACTCTCAAAATTCAATATTTTACTCAGCACAAAGTTAGCGACATCTTCGACCCAAATATAATTCCTTAACGTGTAAAGATTTCCATATAAAGTTGACAATCTGTTTGACAATGCATTGTATACAACAGTAGAAATCAGGCTAGATCTAGAAATTTTACTATCAATAAACCCATAAACTGAACTAGGTCTTAATATCAACAATGATATTTTTTTATTTAGTTTTAAATATTTTTCCTGCTTAATTTTAAGTTTTCCATATGGCCTCTTTACGCAAGTATCCGTGTCATAACTAATACCAATCCTTCCCTCGTATAATGCTCCAGCAGAGCTAAAAAAAATAAAATTAAATAAAAAAATACTACTTTCTATAGTTAGTATATCGACCAATTTTTGAAAGAAAAGATATTCATCTACTGTATCCTCAGTATTAGAATAAAACCCTGCGCCCCCTGCTGTCCAAACTATAACTACCTTGACTTTACTCTTACCTCTGCTTAGCGCCATTGTATTTTTTATTATTTCTTTAGTAGTGACGTTAACTTTATCAAGATCCCCCCAAGGAATATCAACATTTGAACTCTCATAAAAATTATTGATTTTCAATATTCTATTAATCGATCCACCAATTAAACCACTTCCAAAAAGCCACACTATTGACTCTTTTGACTCTTTTGAAACGCAATATATCTTCAATTTACCTTCTCAGTGGCCCATTTCATTAACTGAGTATCCTTACTTCTGTCAACCACAAAAAATGTTGGCTTTCCTTGTACTTGCCCCATAATAACACCTGTATATTCAAGCAAAATTCCAACAGAGGATGATATAAGTCCACCAAAAAATAATATTGATGATATTAACGAAGACCAACCAGGAAAACTGTCATATTGACCAAATAGCGCGTTAATAACAATAAAAATACCGTAGGTTATGCCTATTATCATTGAAAACAAACCAATTATAGAAAATATTCTAATGATGCCACTCTGTGATGAAACAAATAGTCTTCTTGCATGACTTAATAATGAACGTGCAGTATACCCACTACTACCTGTACTACTATATCTATAATCATGTAATGTTAATTCATACGTTGAAATTGAGTCTGTAAACCAGCCAAGTGATATATCATAATACATGTCTGAACCGCATATTGCAGCTGATGTTCTAGCTATTGAGCCTCTAATAATTCGAAAACTATTAAAAAATCTTACTTTCTTATTCCCTGTTAGTATAGATATAATTTTTTTATAAAAAATAGAGGCATTGTCACGAAAAAAAGACTTGTGCACTTTATCTACTGGCAAAGCATACACAACATCACTAGTATCAACTATAGCAGTTGCTAACATTTTTAAGATAAAGTCAACATCGTGCTGTAAGTCTTCATCGATAGTAACCACCCAATCACCCGATGAATACAATACTCCCGCTTCAGTTGCAGGGTGCTGCCCATAATTCTTACTTAATACAACTACCCTAATCCAATCGTATTTTTTTTCCAGTTTACGTAAAACCTCAAGTGATTGATCGGCTGCACCATCCACTACAAAAATTGACTCTAATAATTTTAGACCAAAATCACCATCAATTAATTCACCTCTAAGTACTTCTAATTTTTTCACCAATTTATCGAGATATTCTTCGCCAGAAAAAACTGGGGTGACTGTTGAAATGTATATACTATCCATAATTTACAAACCTCTACTTGAAATAAATATCCCAAGAATTTTATCACCCCAAAACCTCTGACAACTTTTTAAAATTTCTTATATAGAACATCCTAAGAAGCCTTCTTCTTATTCTGGTTCAATTTTATACTTTCTT